>Ga0247773_1000013_pt1 | contig 79745 bp, 66 predicted proteins | sample UWRJL092311B6_FD_179934 | JGI IMG/M metagenome (GOLD analysis project Ga0247773, IMG submission 179934) | Plant litter microbial communities from Arlington Agricultural Research Station in Wisconsin, United States - UWRJ-L092-311B-6 | ecosystem: Environmental > Terrestrial > Plant litter >... | reverse complement strand
AAAGCATAAAAAAAAAAAAAGAAGGGCGGATCTTTTCAGTGTCTATTTGTAAATCTAAAAATAGTAAAATAGGTTGACTTATAGTTCCTACATTTGCTATAGAATTACATAGTAGAGATATAGATTTATTATATAGAATCCAGGAGTTTTTTGGTGTTGGTAATGTTTATAGTTTGGAGAACAAAGGTCATGCAATCTTTGCTGTAAATTCTATAAAAGATCTATTAAATGTAATTATACCCCCCCCCATTTTTAAAAGTACTCTTTATTAACAATAAAAAGAGTAAATTTTTTACTTTTTAAATGAATTATCAGTTTAATGTCTGAAAAACATTTAACCTCTCGTATTTGTTTTTTACTTATTTTTATGTATATAAAAATAAGTAAAAACAAATTACAGGTCTAAGGGCCCTGTGTAGCTTGCGCACCTGACCCTTCGGCTGCGCAAGCTGCGCAAGCTGCGCAAGCTGCGCAAGCTACCCTTCGGGTATGGGCTGAAGAAGGTATATCTAAATTAAAATTAATTAAATCTGTCGCTTGTAGGCGTAGCCTAGTAATGAATAAAGGAAGAAAAGATTAATAACATAATAAATTAAATAATTAAAAATCCAGTGTTTAGTAGTGTTTAGTGGTAGGTGCAATAGTAATAACTATAAAACCAAAACATGAAGAAAATAAATCTTAATAATAATTATTATTTGGTGGTAGGCTACGAAGTACTACGAAGTACTACAGCTAAAGCTACATATCTAACAAAACAATGCTTACTTCGTAGTAAGCTACGAAGTAAGCCTGCTTAGCGTTACACAGCGCAGCACAAAACAAAACAAAAATAATAAAGGGAGATTATTTCAATGGTAGAAAGACTGTTTTACACACAGTAGGTTAAGTGTTCGAATCACTTATCTCTCATTATATAATAGTATAGTAATTATGCTTATTCTATGCATACTTCGTATGCGCGAATGGTAGTGTTTACTTATTATTTCTACGAAGTAGCGTGCTTATTTCTTATTTAATAGTAGTACTGCTTACTCGGTATGAGTAAGCAGTACTACGAACAGTATTAGTAGCAGCATATTAGTAGCAGCCTAGCAGCGTAGCTGCGTAGCAGGATACAGAAGTAAGCTAGGATAGAAGTAAGGTTTGCTTGCTTATTTGCTTTTGTTGCTGGCTACAGCTCCTAGTTGCGTAGCCCTGCTGCGCATGCTCCTTTAATCCCTCTTTAATCCTTCTAGAAGGATTATACAGGGAGGGATTATACAAAGAAGGGCGAAAGCGAGGGCTACTGAAATAAGAAGTAAGCCCTACTACATAATAAAAAAATTAGCTCAATAATTATAGAAGCTGGTTTTTCAGAGTAGGTTGAGTGTTGTAATTACTTATTTTATAATTCTTTAGTTTAAGGGTAAAACGCATTTTTGATAAGAATGATATTCAAGTTCGAGTCTTGGAAGAATTAAAGAGAATTGTCCGAGTGGTCTAAGGAGGTAAGTTTGAGTTTTATTGAATCTATAAAGGTTCCATCCGTTCGAATCGGATATTCTCTGAGTAGTATCTTAAAGGATAGCTGGATAGGCTTGCTTAGTTCGTAGCGTTTTACTGCAGGCTTACTACGCTTCTGCTACGAAGTAGTACTTCGTAGTACTTCGTGGCAGAAATAAGCAGTAAGCATTAGCATTAGTATTAGCATTAGCAGTACTGCTTACTCCATAGGAAGTACGCTTCTGACCCTTTAGGTAGAGAAGTAAACACGAAGTATAGCGTACTTCATACGAAGTACTCCATAGGAATAAATATTATTTCATAGTAGCGTAGTAAGCCTGCCTACTTCGTATGAAGCAGTAGGCTTATTTCTGTAGCTTAGAAGTACCAAAGGGTCATAAGCACACTAGAACGAAGTACTACTACACATAAATAATATAATAATCTTATTTATTATAAAGTATGTTTTTTATGCTTACTTCGTATGTAGTAGCCCTCGCTTTCGCCCTTCTTTGTATAATCCCTCCCTGTATAATCCTTCTAGAAGGATTAAAGAGGGATTAAAGGAGCATGCGCAGCAGGGCTACGCAACTAGGAGCTGTAGCCAGCAACAAAATTATAAGAGTACGGATTAGAGCCGGGCGGTTAGGCGTCTCATTTGGGTTGGGAAATAGTTGGGTTCGATTCCTAATAATCCGAGTTCTTAAAATTATTAAGAAATGATATGATATAATATAAATATTTATACATAATTTATGTATTTAAGTATATAAAGAAACTATTATAGATATCTATGCTATGTGTTAAAGAGTGTAAATTTATAACATTTATATAAATATATAAATTTGATCTACATATTAACTCTTAGAGAAATTAAGTAATAAACGAAGCGAAGTGAAATATCTTATTAGCTTCAGGAAAAGAAATCAAAAGAGATTCTATAATTAGTGTGAACGAAAATAGATAAGCCTAATAAGTAAAATGGTAATAAAACTGTTTGAATAATAAGGGGAACCTTCCTCTAAGGCTAAATATAATACATAAGCAGTAGTGGAAAGTACCGTGAGGGAATTGATAATTGAAATAGTAGTTTTATAAGCAGCTCGAGCAATAAATGTAAGAGCGTACCTTTTGCATAATGGGTCACCAAGTTAACATTAGATGCAAGCTAATTGCGTAATTAAACTGATCATAAAAGAATGAATAGTGTCTAAAGTTAGACCCGAAGCCTAGTGATCTTACTATAACCAGGATTGTGCGACAAGAAGTTGTATGTACCAATGTGGCGAGATTCCACCAGGAGTGTATCTAGTCCTCGAGCCTGATCATGGGTGCTGGAAAGAAGTTTATTTTAATATCCGTAATCCTAGGATTTTTATTTATAGGGTTATTACTTATTAAGGTAAGTGAATTGAAAGTGCTAAGCCGTGATTAACAACGTACCTTATAAAAACTAGACCGAGTGAAAGCAAAGTGAAGTTAGTGTAGGGGGGTACGTTGAATAAGTAATAGGCTGAAATCATCCCAACTATGGGGAACGAAAGTAAAGTATGCGGCGAGGCGGTGTTTTATAAATATAAATATAAACTAATTAGGGCCTAATAGTTGTAATTTTTGTTTAGAATGATTATTATAAACATAAGTTATTAGAAGAGTAGGGAATTAATTACGATCCTTAGTTAATTCTAGATACCTAGCTACTCCACCGTATAGCATGCCCCCTAAGGTTGAAGATTAAAGTGGTACATACAGAACTTGGTAAGCCCCAAGTCCACTTAAGTAGTAAAATTTTTACTATTATTAAGAGGCATAATATAATAACTAAAAGAATGTAACGGACTGGGGGTAGAGGATTTTTTAAAAAGCAAATGCGCGTGAGTAATGATCGCGATAGAGTAGATTAATTCTATTCTAAATTATGATGAAATATTTTAACAAATAAAACCTGGTATTTGTATTAGCAGTATTTATACTGGATAGCTTATAGTCAGCTTTAAGACTATTTCTATTTTGCGCTAATCCTAACATAAAGGTATGGGTTAGCAAGCAAAATAATTATCCCTATTGTAATATTGTTAACATTAATACGTTATTGTATTCATTTATTTATAATTTAAAACACAACACAAAATGAAAAATTTATACCAACAACTTAATCTTAATATTTTATTTAAAAGTAGCTATAGTACAGTAACAAGTCCCCTGGAGCGGGATAAGTCCTCACCCTGTGATAAAAATTTAGCCGAGACTAGTAATTTAATTACTAATCTTAAGGATAAAGCTTTAAGTCCCTGATTTATAACAGGGTTTACAGACGCTGAGGGTTGCTTTTATGTAGGTATAATAAAAAGTAGCAAAGCTCTATGTAGTAGCCTTGCTGCTTCGCACAAATGGGAAATTCAACTTTCTTTTAAAATAGAGTTGCACATAAAAGATTTAGAATTATTAAAATCAATACAAAAATTCTTTAATGTGGGAAACATAAAGATATCTAAAGGTAGATCGGCAACATATTATGTTAATTCTTTAAAAGATATCCAGGTTATAATTAAGCACTTTGAGCAGTATCCTCTTTTAAGTAAAAAATATGGGGATTTTGCGTTATTTAAAGATGTAGTTTTACTGATGACTAATAAAGAACATTTAACGGAAAAAGGTTTACTAAATATAGTTAGCATAAGGGCTTCTTTAAATAGAGGATTATCTGACCAATTAATTAACAGTTTTCCTGGTATTATTCCTGCTATTAAACCTGCAGTGTCTTCTATTTCTATAAAAGATCCTCAATGGTTAGCAGGATTTGTCACAGGAGAAGGTTGTTTTATGGTTAGTACCTACAAAAGTAAAACAAATACAGGTGTAGGGGTTAGTTTACGATTTAAAGTTGCTCAACATGATCGAGATTTAGATCTTCTAAAATCTCTAATAACTTATTTTGATTGTGGTTTTATGGAAAAATCAGGAGAATCTGTGCAGATATTTCGTGTTTCTAAATTTGAAAACCTTGTACTTAAAATAATACCTTTTTTTGAAAAATATCCTATTTTAGGTTCAAAAGCTTTAGATTTCTCAGACTTTAAATTGGTAGCCGATTTAATTAAGGAAAAGGCCCATTTGAAAAAATCTGGAGATGGATTAGCTAAAATATTAGCTATAAAATCGCAAATGAACAGATGAAGATAGTTTTATTGTAGTGTGGTTTAGGGTTAATTAGAGTTGGTAGTATGTATTTCGGGTTTGGCTAAACTAAGCAGGTAACAGGGTAATATTTTATAAATCGTTAATCATAATTAGAATAGAGCTTCAAAATAAAGGGAAGCTTGTTATTCGTATATAAAAAATACTAAATGGCAATTAATCAATACTTAGGTTGAAAGGCCGCTGACTTAAAAAAAAGGTGATACCGTTTTATTTAATAAAATTGCTAAATATAGCTAGAAAGGAGAGTTTAAATTAATAAGCTTAAATTTCGAGAGTAATTGCCTGAGCGGTGTGAGCTGAAAGGTTCACGCACCGTTCTTGTGGGGGGAAAGCCTGTGAGGGCCTACCTATCCAGACATAATAGTCCGAACGGGTAAAAAATAAGGTTAAGCTCTTATTGTAAGCCCATGTGGAAGTGAACCTTCTGCAGTATATCTTCAAATTGACGGGAAACCCCTAAGAGCAATCTTAACTAACTTAATGTAGAAATACAATTAAGGGCGCAGGTAATGACTCGCGAGATAGTAAAATCAAGATTGATTTACGAAAGTAAAATGGGCAATCCGCAGCCAAGTTCACATTTATGTGAAAAAGGTTCATCGACTATAAGGAGATAGGCAATTTTTAGAAGTTACTAAAGGTTGCTTGAGATATAGTCAAGCCTCAATGGAAACATTGCAGGGTAATATAATTTATGTTTTAACTCGTAGCAGCTACGCACAAAAAATTGATAGATTGAAGGATAAGTTGGCTAAGTCGGCTTCAACTAAAGACTTAATACGACAGGCGACTACTTTTCGAAGGGTAAGTTGGTTAGCGGTTAGGCTGACACCCTACGCCCCAATGTCGATAGGTTAAGGTACAGTTGTCGTATTACGTTGTAAAGTATGTCCTTTAATTAGCAAAGGACCGGACCTAGTGGTGACACTAGTAAACCGCTAAGTGAGCTTTATATGTAGTATTTACATTTATTGACCCACGTCTAGGATGAGGTAGACAAGGTACTGATCGACTCTAATTTGAAACGTAAAAAAAAAAAGTCAACAAAAATATAATAAATAATTTAAAATTAAATAATACAATTATGTCGGGTTTATGTCCGGTGGTTAGGTATGATGACGCAGATGTAGCTAAAGTACAAATTTTAGCAGATAACCGGAAAAAGGTAGGTGTTTATCTTTGAGTGAATAATGTAAATGGGAATAATTACGTAGGAAGTTCTGTTAGCTTAAGTGTTAGAATGTATACCTATTACAAAAAAAAATAGATATTAAAACCAATATTAAAAACTCCTAGTGAGTAAGTTCGCTTTTTTTGTTATTTCCCGCTTTGCTACGAAGTATGTATACTTCTGAGCCGAAGGCACAAGCAGCGTATTTAAAAAGAATAGTAAGTAATCAATCTGAATACTGTAATCAATTTAAATGAAAGGCGATTTTTTAATTCTAAAAATACTTAGGATTTCGGTAAAAAGTGTTCGATTCATAAGGCACTAAATTAACGGCTTTGCAGGCTAACCTAATGTGTGCGACCTGAAAGGTATTATTATGAATTGGGATCTAAAAATAACAAAGGCAAGTTCGCTAATTATAAAGTATAATTTCGATATTAAAATATGATAGTAAGGCTTATATATACCTTTGTATGGTTGTATAGTAGAATACAATATTATGAGATGTAAGTAATAGGACTATATGAAAAGATAGTATTATACAAACAAGTCATTTGTAAGTTAAGTTATTGTTACTTTAAAAGAATCGAAAACTTGTTAATAGGTGAACAAACAAATAAAACTAAAACAACAATAACAACAATAACAAAGCTTTCAAAACAAACAATAAAAATAAAGTGGAAGGAGTAGTATTAAAAAAAACTACGTCAAATATAGCAGTACAGAATGATGGAATAAATATACAATGCAATGAAGCTACGCTATCCGCAGGATCGCTTGCTAACTTCGTTAACAAAAATATTAATATTTCTTTTATTGTTGGTTTTATAGATGCTGAAGGATGCTTCTCGATCTATATGAGAAAATCCTCTAGGTATTCTCAAGGTTGACAAGTAAAACCGGTCTTTTCTATAGGGTTGCATATTAAGGATTTACTATTATTAGAAAATATAAAAGCTTTTTTAGATGTAGGTATAATATATAAAAAAAAAACCGATTCAGTGCATTTACAAGTTGAAAATCTCGATGGTATAAATAAACTAATAAAGATACTGGGGAATAATCCTTTTATTAGTCAAAAAAGCGCTGATTTCGAATTATTCAAAAAAGCTGTAGAACTAATTAATCAGGGTGAACATCTTACAAAGGAAGGATTAGAAAAAATTGTAGCTATTAAAGCCTCAATGAATTGAGGTTTAAGTGAAAGTATTTTAAAAGCCTTCCCTGACGTTAATTCTTTAATTAAATTAGAGAGACCATTAATTCAAACTCCATCTGTAATAGACTCTAACTGATTAGCTGGTTTTGCTGAAGGAGAATCAAATTTTGCTATCCGGGTTTCAAGTTCAGTATCTCATATATTAGGTAAATCTGTATCATTAAGATTTTCTATTACTCAACATAAAAGAGATATTTCTTTGTTAAATAGTATTGAGAAATCGTTAGGGTGCGGACAAGTTAAGGAACGTTCAACTCATTCTTGCGCAGATTACATTGTTACAAATTTCAGAGATATTAATGAAAAGATAATACCATTTTTTGAAAAATTTCCTTTAACAGGAAATAAGAAACTGGATTATCTTGACTTCTGTAAGGTTGCTGAGCTAATAAAAAATAAAGTTCATTTGACTAAAGAAGGGTTAGATGAAATTATTAAAATTAAAGATGTAACGAATAAAGGAAGAAAATACGGCATATCTTAGAGGCTTAACGCTCCTAGCTGGCTAACAAATAAGAGTTAAATCTTACTACTCTTTTATACGTGCCGTTAATAAGGATAGGGCCTATGACCCTACATATTAATTAAGAGCTTGCTACGAAGTATGCATACTTCTTATCCTTTGGATTAGTAGCACAGCAGCATTAACTAAAAAAAGTATTATTCCAGTACAGTTTACGTTCCCTAGCTAAAAGTAATAGACCTATAGATAGGGCGCTTTTAAAGTACGGATTTTCTAAGTTTTCATTGTATATTTTAGAATACTGTACTCCTGAAAATGTTATTGATCGTGAACAGTATTACTTAGATACAATAAAGCCTGTATATAATATTGTCGAAAAAGCAGGATCCACATTAGGGTATAAACATACTGAAGATGCTTTAGCAAAAATGAGAAATTTTGTGTTAAGTGATGAGGTAAGAAAAAGAAAAGCTAATTCAACAGCTAACGCCGCGGCTGCTAACAGGGTAGCTATTATAGTTGAAAATCTAAAAACTAATGAGGTAATAGAATATATTAGTATGACAGAAGCGGGTAAAGTATTAGGTGTACATAGGAATGCAGTTAGTCAAGCCATTTTAAATAATAGGCTTATCAAAAAAATGTTCAGAGTAACAAAAAAAATAAAGTAAACATAAATTATATTATCTGTAAATGGATAGTTTATGCGTAGCAGCAAACTATTTAGGGAGAAAAATCTCGGCTTTGTCCTATAAAATAGGCTAAAGAGATAATCTGTATCGTTGCAAAGATATCCGAAGAGTTATGGTAAGTGGGTGAACTTTCGCCCTATTAATATAAATATTAATAACAATCTGGCTCATATCGATGGAACCTAAAGCAAATCTGCCAAGGCAATATCGAGGGAAGTTTATTCAGTTTATGAAACATATTGAAGATCAATAAAGTAAAAATAAAATATTTTACTAGCTGAATATAACCCCGTAACGACTTCACCTGAAAGGGTGAGACGCAGTGTGTTATTATATACTTTACTTTTGTGTAGCAGGGTCATATAATAACCCTTAGGTTTTATTTATAGAACTAATAACTAACTAATGCTGACGAAGTATGCTACTTCGTAGTGTTCTTTGCCAGCTAGAAGTAGCAATTATTAGCCTTAGCTTAGTAACAAAAGACAGAAAGTATAATAACCGGTGTAATACGCCAGTTCTTTACAGTTTCAATTTTTATATGGTATTAATATTATTTGTAAAACAAATATAATCATTGATTTATAGCATATTAAGTCGTCTGTATATCTTTTCTTAGTGTAGCCTAATTTCATTAAGGCTAGCAAAAAAAAATAGAAAAGATATAAAAAAAATTTTTTTATAGAAATATCCAATCATCGTAGCATGGATGCAGTTATTTGGAATTTATTCCGCAGGATGCGGCTATCGCTATCCTTTGGATTAGAAGTTAGCTCTTATGCGAAGCAGGTGTTTATCTAATTTTGCATGTTTATTTCGTGGCTCAAAAGTCGGCTTCAGCTAAAGACTTAATACGACAGGCAACTACCTCTCGGAGGGTGAACTGAAGATAGGGGCTGACCCCCTCGAGTCTCAGTGTTAATAGGTTAAGGTACAGCTGTCGGAAAACGTTGTAAAGTATACGGTGATTTTTATATCCCGTCGGCCTTAGTAATGATACTAAGTAAACCGCTAAGCGAGCTTTGTAACAATAAGATTGTACATTGACCCGCGTCTAGGATGAGGTAGACAGGATACTAATCGACTTAAATATAAAACGTTTAAATAAAAAAAAGTCACAAAAACAAAAACAATAAAAACAATAAAAACCTTAAGAGGTAATAATGCGGAGAATTCTGTTAATTTAGATAGCGTAGAAGGTAATAATATTGATAATCTTATTGCCGGAACAAGCTCTAATGATAACAATACGAATTTCAATTTTTCTGATGGTTGAGTTAGCGGATTTATCCAGTCTGATGGGTGCTTTACTATAACATTTGAAAAAAGAAATAGTGGATTATTAATAAGACCTAAACCTATTTTTGTATTAACTCAAGACATTTCTGAAGAGAAGTTGTTTAATAGGTTACACAAATACTTAGGAGCAGGTTATATTACTAAAAAAAAAGATAGTGTGTCTTTATATATAACATCTTTGAGTGATCTAAAAAATAAATTATTCCCTATTCTAGATGTCCATCCCTTAAAAAGTGGTAAATTAATAGCATATCTAATTTTCAAAAAAATAGTAGAAGAAATGTTAAATAAAAATCATTTAAAGTTAGAAGGATTATTGCGTATCATTTATGGGAGTTTTAAACTTAATGTTGATACAGGGAGACGTACAGAGGAATCCAAGGGTAATTTACTAAAATATTTAGAATCTAAGCATGGTGAATTACCTACTCCAAAAGAACTAGGGGAATTAGAGGTATCTTCAGAGGAATTATTAATATATAAGTCCCCTCTATCTTTAGATTTTATTGCAGGTTTAATAGATGGAGATGGTAGTTTTAATATAACCTTTCAAATTAAACCCTACCGAAGAGTAAGGGTTAATTTTACGGTAGTTCAAGAGTCATCTTGTAAGGAGCTTTTAGATGAATTAAAATCTTATTTTTCTTGTGGTGCAGTATATGATTTACCATCTGCAGCTAGTAGATTTCAAGTAGAAAATATAGATTTAATTTTAAATAACATAAGACCTGTTTTAGATCAAATGAGTTTAAATACATATAAAGCGGAGAATTATAATATAGCCATAAAAGTATGTGAAATCATAAGAACTAAGGGATATAAGACGGATGAAGCTCTTAAAGAAATAGTTGAATTGGCATACAATTCTAACAAATCAGGTAAAAACCGTAGAATATCCAAAGAAGAGTTTTTAACTAAAATCTCAGACAAGTAATAGGAAGTTCTTGAATGGTTGTATTACAGTTAGTAGCTTATTCTAATAAATTACGTTTGGCTGATTGGCTTACTTCGTAGTCTTGTCTAGCCTTGTCTAGCAGCTGCATTAGTATATTCAGTACTTCGTTCATCATTCGCACTTCATAGTATGCACGCTTTAGCTTAGCAGTGTAAATACTGGAATAAAATTTTAACAATCAGACGACTAAATTAATATCTATAAATCAAAAAATGATTAAAATATAAACTATATTTGTGTGCGCAAGCGCGCAAGCGCGCAAGCGCGCAAGCGCGCAAGCTCGGGGGGTATCCCCGTAGCACTAAAATACCTACGTAAAAAGTAAAGTTAAAGGTATAGTCTAACCAATTTTGAAAAAAATTGAATACATTGGAAAGACAATTCTGACTAGGATAGCTGGTAAAAATTGATGTAAGCAGTCTTTATGGCCAGCTGGTAGGCGGACAAGCCTACTATAAACCATCAAATTGACGGGAAAGCCCTAAAGCTATCTCAACCAAACAAGAGTGGTAACACATCTTGTGGCACAGTTAATGACTCGTGGTATGGTAAAATAGAGATAGATGCACGAAAGGAAATGGGTAATCCGCAGCCAAGTACCTGTAAATTATTATTAATAATGAGGTATGCAGTTCATCGACTAGATGTTGGTTGACGTTATTTTCATAGCGTTTAAGATATAGTCAAGCCTCACCCGAAAGGGTGCAGAATAATTAAGTATTTCGTTTTATAGCTTGCGCAGTCATAGGTATTATACCTTTAGCATATTGGGTACGAAGTACGATTAGGAGTAACCCTAATCATACTTCGTACTCCGTACGGAAAAAAAATATATATCGTGATATTGTTAACGCTAATACGTAAAAAGTATTCACATAAAACTAAAAAAAAAAATAAAAATGAATACATCTAATCAAATGAAACCTGTAACTGTTTATAATTGCGGTTTAGATAAAGCTCGTTTATTAAAAGAGAATCGAGATAGAGCAGCTGTATATCGTTTAGTTAATAAGTGTAATAATAAAACTTATATAGGAAGCACTATTAACTGTACAAATAGATTTTATAAATATTTCAATTTAAAGCATTTAGCTGAAAGAAGAACACCTATTCATCTTGCTCTTTTAAAGTATGGATTCGAAAACTTTACTTTAGAAATACTGGAATACTGTGAAGAAGGTGTAAATCCTATAACAAGAGAACAGTATTATTTTTCTAAGTTAAAGCCAGAATATAATATTTTAGAACAAGCGGGTTCTTCTTTAGGATATAAACATACTGAAACTACTTTGGATTTCTTTAAAAATGAAAGAAAAGTTAGTGATGACACAAAAAAAAATTTGTCTATAGCTGCAACAGGTCGAGTACTTACAGAAGAAGATAAGCAAAAGATTTCTGATGCTCGTAAAGGTATTATACTTTCAGCTGAGACTCGATCTAAAATATCATCTGCGGCTATAGCTCTTAGAGGTGTTACTGTGATAGTTAAAAATGTAGATACTAATGAAGAGTTAGAATTTGCAAGTTTAACTGACGCAGCAAAATTCATAGGAGTAAGTAGACCAGCAGTAAGAAAATATATTGATAGCAATAAATTGATACAAGGGGTATACCTTGTAACAACTAAATAAATACTTAATTATTCGTTAAATGGATAGCATAATATAATAGCTATTTAGGGAGAAGGGCCCCAGCTTTACCTTTAAGGGTTAAAGGGGTCAAATCTGTTTCTGCGAAACCTATAAAAGTAGGCAATTTTAATAACATCTTAGCAGGTACAGAACTTAATCTCAGACAAGATGTAAATTTTTCATGTGAATTAAAGTAGTGCTCTTAGCTTACTAGGTAGTGCTTCTTATGCACATGAAAATACATTTTATTCTTGTATAGATCGGGGGATCGTGAAGATTTTATCGGTGAGTATCTAGACTCGGAATGGCAAAGATGAATATTGAATGATCGGACATAGAATGATAAGGTTGTATGTACAGCCTTTTTGTGGAAGTGAACCTTCTGCTACAAATCGTCAAATTGCGGGAACACCCTAAAGCAATCATAACCAAGCAAGAGTGGTAACACATCTTGTGGCACAGGTAATGACTCGTGGTATGGTAAAATCATGGTTGATATTAATGGGTTATCCGCAGCCAAGCGTCTGTTAATAATTATTAATAAACAGATGTGCAGTTCATCGACTAAATGGTGATTGGTGTTATAGATAGATATTGATATAATGCTTAAGATATAGTCAGGCCTCATTCGAAAGAATGCAATGGCATTAAAATAATTTTATTCTTTTTTTTTTATCACAGCCGACTCTTACAAAAGACTTAATACGACAGGCAACTACCTCTCGGAGGGTAAACTGAAGATAGGGGCTGACACCCTCGATTCTTAGTGTTAATAGGTTAAGGTACTGTAAGCGATAATGTTATAACGTTTGCTGAGTTTTGTTAACTCAGCCGGACCTAGTGGTGACACTAGCAATCTGAGAGATGAGCTTGAATATTAATTCATGACCCATGTTTGGTAATGAGACAAACACTAAACCATCGGCTTAAAACAAATAACATTAAAATCAAGTCACAAAATTTACAACAACATTAAATAATAATACAGGGTGCGCAAGCTATCCTGTAAAATGCTATGATAATGCATTATTAAATAAACAAAGTATTCTTATTGAAAATAAGAATAAATCAGGAATTTATCGTTGAGTTAACAAATTAAACAATAATACTTATGTGGGTAGTGGTCTTAATTTATTTAAAAGACTAGGGGATTATTATAATAAAAGTGAATTAATAAGAAATCCTAGACCAATTCATGCAGCATTACTAAAGTATGGGTACGAGAATTTTCAATTAGAAATTTTAGAATATTGTAGAGCAGATGAGCTTGTTGTTAGAGAGCAGTTTTATTTAGATTTATTGGACCCGGAATATAATATATTAAAACATGCATACTCTTTATTAGGGTTTAAGCATAGTGAGGAAAATTTAGCTAAATTTAAATTAAAAAAAATTTCCTTAGAACATAAAAATATATTGTCTTTAGTGCATTCAAATAAAGAAGTTAGTGAGGAAACTAGCCTCCCGGGGGAGGCTGGCCTTAGGCCGGCCGACCACCGAGGTGGCCAGCCGCCCCTCGGCTAGAGATAAATTATCTAAAGCTACTCTTAACTTTAAAAAAAATAACCCTCTTACTCCTGAAGCTTTAGCTAATATTACAGCTAAAACTACAGAACGTGAAGGGGTTCCTGTTTTAGTTTTAAATACTCAAACAAATGAAGTAATTGAATTTCCTACTTTAACAAAAGCAGGTGAGTATTTAGAAGTTAAAAGACAAGCTATACGAAACGCAATAAAAAGAGAGAGCCTTGTAAAAGGTCTTTATCGTGTTTCAGAAAAAAATTAGTAGGCAGCATACACATAGTGTTTCATAAAAAAAAAAAGAATAAAATTACTTTAATTTCGGTAATAGCAAATTATTGAAGGCAGATTAAAAATCTGTTGTCTAAATGGATAGTTTAAAACTATTTAGGGAGAAAGTTTATGTTTAGACACTATAAACATAAATCGCGTGTATGTCAAAAGGGAAACAGCCCAGAACAAGAGTTAAGGTTCCAAAATTATTATTAAGTGAAATTAAGAAGGTTTTTATTTAAGTCGACAAGGAGATAGGCTTGGAGGCAGCCATAATTTAAAGACCTCGTAACAGAGCGCTTGTTAAGTTTTAAAAGCATCGAAAATATAACGGATCTAAATAATATACCGATACCTTGTCCATAAATTAAGATAATTTATTATGTTATTTATGGGGTAGCAGAACGTTGGGTTTATATGAGATTTTTCTTATTTTTAAGAAAATTATAATATAACTCAAGTGATAATGGTGACATGAGTAACTAAAAAGAGTTTATACTCTCGCCTTAAGCTTATGGCTAAGTAAAGTAACGGCCTCTAAGTTTTTAACCTGAAGGTTAAAATGATGAGAAAATCTTTTATTAAAAGACAACATTTTTAAGTGAAAAGTGTGCAGGAAATATTTTAATAAGAAAACAACATGAGTATGGACTAAATAAACTGAAACAGATGAATAAAATACAAGTGTTTAAACCGTACCTAGAAACTGCAACAAGTAAGCTAGTAGAGGATACGAAGGCGTAATGAGATAACAATCATAAATTTAGGGTTAGGCTCCTATATTGTGAATAAGAACCAAACTCCGGGGACATCCTAAAGCTCCTGATACCAAACTTATTGACGAAAGTCTTTAAGCGGACCAGCTAATCACTTGGTGTAAGGTAACAACTCAGGTAGATTCTAGTAATAGAAATGGATTATCGCGGATCTAAATCAAACATTAAAATGTTTGTAAAAGAGCAACGAGTAGACGGTTCTTCAGAAGATTATGTAATGAAAATTAAATTTTCTGTAAGGTGTACTCTAGCCCCCAAGGAAATCTTGGAATTTGGATATAAGCGCTGCGCTTTTTAATAACAATAATAACGATATAAATACTCAGTTGTTAAATAACAACTAAGTAATAAAATAAATAAATTTGCAGTGCTACGAAGTATGCACAGCTTGTATATTCCAGTACTTTTTGGCAATTTCACTACCGCTTTATCTAGCAAGATACATTAGGCCTAGCGACCCGTCAATTTAATCCTTCAAGAAGGATTATTTAATCCTTCAAGAAGGATTATTTAATCCTTCAAGAAGGATTATAGGGGGTGGTGCAGATGGTAGGGCTAGCCTCCTTACCTTTGGCTACTCTAGATAATGTTTTTTGTGTAGGATAAAGTTTGGGAGTCTCGAAGTTGAAATCAACATTATGGGATATGAGATAAGAGAAATAGAGAATAGTTATAGTAAGTTAAGACTGAATATTTCACAAGAATAACTCCTCTTTAATATCCATAGCTAGGGTATAATTTAACCCCTAGTTTAAGGACTTAATGGAGAAACGATGGAGGGGATTAAAAGCCCTCTCTACGGAAGGATCTGAATGGTAACTAAACAACCTACCAGACGAGCTAAACTAAACGATAAATTATCTTGTGGAGTTACCCTATAATAGTGACTCCCGCTTTAGTGACTTAATATAGAAAAATATGCTACAAAAACATTAAATTTAAGTAATAATATTATAAGTAATTGTACCTTAGATCCTAATTACGTCTCAGGTTTTATTGATGCTGAGGGGTGTTTTCATGTTTCTATTGTTAAAAACCTAAATTTAAGACTAGGTGTAAGTGTAAGAGCAATTTTCCAAATTTCTCTTCATCAAAAAGACAAACAACTTCTACCCTTCGGCCTAGCACAGGACTAGCTTGTACTAGTCCTTCCATCCCCCCTTTGTATAATCCTTCTAGAAGGATTAAAGAGGGGGGAAAATAGCGAAAGGGAAAAAATAAGAGATTTTTTCGGTGCAGGTAGAGTAACTTTGCGTAGCTTATCCTTCGGATCAGGTGCAGTTGTTTATGAAGTTTCTTCTTTAAAAGATTTACCTATTATTTTAAAACATCTTGAAGCTTATCCTTTAATTACAGATAAATGAGCAGACCTTCAATTATTTAAACAAGTTGTGGAATTAATGATGAGTCAAGAACATTTAACTATGGAAGGGTTAGCTAAAAGCGCTCGCGCTCTATTAAAGCTTCCATGAATTTTGGAACTATTTCTGAAGTAATGACATCCTTATTATCTGACATTGAACCAGTAAAAAGACCTATACTAACTAATTGTTCTATCTATCATCCTTATTGAGTGGTAGGTTATGTAGAAGGTGAAGGAATGTTTTTTGTAAATATTTACAAAAGAACAGATACTGTATTAGGTGAAGGAATAAAATTAGTGTTTAAAATAACACAGGATAGAAAAAATATTGCATTATTAGAAAACTTTACAAATATATTTACAGTAGGTAAAGTTTACAAACAATCTCCTACTGTAAAAGTTGTGGATTTTATGATCACAGGACTTGCAGATATAACAAAATATGTTATACCTTTTTTTCAAGCTCATCCTTTAGAGGGTGCAAAGAAAAAGGATTTTGAGGATTTTATAAGAGTAGCAGAATTAATGAAAATTAAATCTCATCTTAATAAAAATGGTTTAGAACAAATTCGTTCAATTAAATCGGGAATGAATTCCAAACGTTATTAAAAAAAATTAAATATCCAAATTTAGGTAACCACATTAGCCTAGTCCTTTTACAATAAGGATAAAATTTGTGGAGCGAAAGGAACTCGGCAAAATAACTACCGTAACTTAGGGATGTTTGTCCTTCAATGTTTGATATGGATAGGTTACTTCTAATTCTTTGGATACAGAGAAGTTCCACCATAAGATAATGATTGATAATATATTGGGTCAATTTCAAGAATTACTTTTATGCACGTATGCTTCAGATACAGAAGTGGATAGCAGAATACTTAGTAGTATCGCCAGTTAAAGAAAACTTGAAGCGAAGCTTATCTTAACATAATAATAAGATAAGTACGTTCAACGACTATAAGGTGAGTAATGTTAACAATAATCCTTTATTAAAACCCAACAACTAAAATTAATGTAATTATAAAAAATTTTTTTCAATAATTTAAAGTAATTTATGAATTTTATTAAAACTACAGTAGCTAGATTTGAAAAGTTTAAATACGAGGGAATGTCAGCTACCCTGCAAAGCCGCAAATTTTTAGATTGATTTGCAGGTTTTACTGACGCTGAAGGCTGTTTTCACATAAAACGAAAAACTATGCCTAATGGTAATATTCGTTATTACTTTGAGTTCGTAATAAAACTACATTTATATCATGCTCCTCTTTTAAAGATGATACATAGTACTTTAGGAATAGGGCGAATAGCAATAAGACCTAATACTAATACTTGTTCTTTTGAAGTAGGTTCTGAAAAAGAGTTACGTATTCTTATAGGCCTATTAGAGAATACTACTTTAATAGGTTCTAAGTATTTAGATTTTCTTAGCTTTAGAAAAGCTTTTTTTTTATATTTTGATCGTCCAGGGTTAGTAACTGAATCCTTGATAATTGAAATTGAAAAAATTAGAGAAAATCATAATACAAAGCGAACTGTTTTTGAAACACCTGAGGAGTATAAGTGCGTGATTACAGATTATAAGCTTTTAGGATTAATAGAGGGAGATGGTAGTTTTATTATACAAAAACAAGATCTAACACCTAAATTTGAATTAGAATTAACTTCTAATCAAAAACCTCTATTAGTTGCAATTCAAGCTTATTTGATAAGTAACTTAGGGTTTGATGCGTCATACTTAAGTAAATTTAGATTACCTCCTATTAAAATACGGGATTTATCTTCAAAGTCTAACAGTAAACCTACGATTAGATTAGAAATAACAGGTATTGACTTACTACATAATTATTTTAATGTGTTTTTAAGTAAACTGGAATTTTATTCTGTCAAAGGAAAGGACTTTGAAGATTTTAGTTTTATTTGTAAAACATTGCATAGTAAAGCTCATGTCGGTAATCAAGAAATAAAAGACTTATTATTAAAACGTGCAGCTAATATGAACAATGCAAGATTGTTAACAAAGCAGTAGGCTACATAGTATTGCGGAATACAAAAATTTTATAGCGATTAAATTACATTAATCTAGTTGAAGAAATAGTCTGAACCATTTTGTGAGAATTGGAAATATTTAATATGATAACAAGTTGAAGGAGGGCTCATTATTCTTGATTAATATCAAGTAAAAAGGAAGAAGCATGAAATAGTGTTGTACGACTGTTTAATTAAAACAAAGCACTTTGCAAAAAGATGATAAATCTAAGTATTGAGTGTGAAATCTGCCCGATGTCGGCTGGTTAACGAAGATAACTAAATTTTTAAAGGTTTGGTGTTGCAGGAAACCCCGATGAATGGCGGCCTTAACGTGAGGGTCCTAAGGTAGCGAAATGCCTTGGCCGTTAAATGCGGTCTTGCATGAATGGTGTAACGATACAACAGCTGTCTCTATGATTGACTCAGTGAAATTGGAATAACTGTGCAGATACAGTTTACCTCTAGATAGACGAGAGTGCGACTAGCTAAGTGCTTAAAAACAATGTGGTGAAAACCCACCAGATAACCCGTTATCTGAGCTTATGTGGCACGCATTAAGAGTAATTTTTTTGTGTGAAGCCCACAAAATCCTGCCTTTTTTTATAAAGGGAGGTGAGCTATATTACTATGGATAACTAAAGTGAATCTGCGTCAGAAGCGTAGATCTAGAGCTCTATTTCTCTACAGTAGAAAAATTTTAAAAATAGAGTTTTGTTAATTGTATAAACAAGTTCTCGTTTGTTTATTAATGGGTCTAATATTAACCTACGTATAGCAGGATCCTAAAGTAATAATTAAGGTGTTTTTAAGTAAACTAGGTAAGCCCCATAGTGCCCTTATACAGTGTGTAAGGAAGTTTAACTGTGAAGTTAAATATACATTAGGGGGTAAAGGATGCTCTAAAAAGCGAAAGTTCTATTGTAATGATAGAAATAGGTTTATTGACTAATTCGAAAGAATGCTGACTTAGAGCGGGTGTTTATTAAACTATAACGTAAAATTGCATTGATTGGGTACCGGCTTTCTTAAATGATACGCATTGTTTAATGCAGCTAAGAAAGAGGCATGGCTCCGTAGCTTTTTAAAGATTAAGAAAAAAAACGGGATATAGATAAGACATATGATAAACCCAAATAACATTCAAAATATCAACGAAAAGTTGGATCCTATGTGAGTAACAGGGATTGTAGACGCGGAAGGTAATTTTAGCATAAATTACAATGAAAAAACGGATAAATTTAGTGCAATTTTTAAAGTTACACAGAAAAGTACTTCACTAAATATGTTAGTAGCTTTGAAAAATTTTTTTAATTGCGGTAACATAGTTATTGATAATAGGGAAACAGATGGATATAAATTTAACGTTTCTAAATTGTCTGATTTAATTGATATTATTATACCTCATTTTGATAAATATCCTTTAGTGGGTTCTAAGCATTTAGATTTTTTAAGTTTTAAGAAAGCTATTTTACTTAGAAAAAGCGTAGCTGGCTCCGAAGGAGTAAAGAACAAAGATAAGATTCTTTTTTATAAAAACAGTATGAATAAAAAAAGATCTTATGAAGAGCGTTGAAACTATCTAAATAAATTATCTTTTAATTTACATCCTGCGTGAGTACAGGCCTTTGTGGATGGTGAAGGTTGTTTTCAATGTAGAATAGCCGACACTGTAAGTAGAAATTCTGCTTACATTAGTGTTAATCCTACCTTAGAGATAGCTCAAAACAGTCACGATGTGGAAGTTTTGAATGCTATTAAAGAGTATTTCGGTGTAGGTTATCTAAAACCTAAGTATGATATTAAAGATTTAAATGAATCTAAAAAATCTCGTAGAGTTAATAGATTAATTATTAATCAAGAGGAGATAGTTATTAATTTTTTTGATAAATACCCCTTATTAACTTCAAAGAATTTAGATTATTCAGATTGAAAATTAATAATAGAGTTAAAGAAAAAAAATTTACATCGGACTCCCGAGGGTAAACAGGAAATGCTAAACATCAAATTAGGTATGAATAGCAATAGATTATTAGATACTAATATAATAAATATATCAGATAAATTAAAACTAATTAATAATAATCCACATGTTTCAGAGACTTCTCCTCCTACGGAGGAAGAGTAGCACAATATGGTTCTATACCTATTGGAGGACTAGTTTCGCACGTACTGGTTGGTTTTATGAGTCAACTTAATCAGTAGCATATTTGTAGTTATAGTTAAATAAAAATAAATGCTTGAGCCGTATGCGATGAAAGTTGCACGTACGGTTCTTAGAGGGGGAAATTTTAGTAATAAAACGACCTATCTCGACAGACCCTATGCAGCTTTACTGTTACTAATTATTGAGTATAGTAGTGACAACTTTTAGAATATAAGGTAATTAATGCGATGAAATTGAAATACCTTTATTTGGATACTATATTATAGGCGTAAGCTCTTATTTAGGGTTTATACAATTGATTTTAATCGTTGTATATAATAAGACCCTGTAAGAGGGGAACATTTGCTAGGAGACAGTTTATGCGGGGCACAGACCCCACAAAGAGTAAATGGGTGTGTCCAACAAATAATTTACATCTAATTAGTTGCTTCTGCAGCTTCGCTGCTGAAATAAGCAAGCTATCGCTCGACATAGATATACGGAATATGACAGAGCTGTCGTTAGGTGTAAACTAATATTATTATTATTTTAATAATAAATAAATATTTATTTATTATTTTTTTGTTTGTAATTTAACAGACGATTAATTATGGGTGTTATACGAAGTACGCTGCTTCTGCAGCTTCGCTGCTGAAATAAGCAAGCTACTAAATAAGCAACCTTTAATCTTATGTAAAATCAAATGTAATAGCGGCTCCGCCTCTTTTTAATATAAAATATAAATATTTTAGGTAAGAGTTTAATTATTGTGAAATTAGTATAGTTAATAATATTATGAATATATTCTAATATTATTATAGTTATTATAAATTATTGCTACCTCTACTTCGTAGAAGTACTAAAAGACTAGCATAAGCGGCTCCGCCTCTTTATAATAAAAGTGATATACATATAGACCAGGTTTAACGGCTTAATCTTGCCTTACTGTTTGATTAACAACAAATCTTACAGTCGCGTAAGCGGGGCATAGGATCACGAGACACATAATACATAGATTTTGGCAATCTTTATTGTGTATAAGAGCCAAACTCCGGGAACACCCTAAAGATTTAGTTACCAAACCTTAATCTAAAAGGATTAAGGCGGCTGGAATAACTACTCAGGTAAGGTAATAAGACTAAGTATATCTGAAAAGATAATGGGTTACCGCGGATCTAAATCACCTCTAAGATAGTCGGCTATTGCTGTGCAAACTAAAGCTAAGAAAACATAAATAAATTATAAGTACAATAAGCTTACTATCTCAAGTGTAAAAGAGCAACGAGTAGACGGTTCTTCAGTACTATTGTACTGTAAGGTGTACTCTAAGAATTCGGGAAACCGACATTGTAGCCAGTAATTAATGTTTAAGGTGTTGCTACTTCGTAGCGCACTAAAAATAAAATCAGAGTATTAGGACTCTAAATTTTCTCTTTCTATAATTAATAACTATTCGACGTGATTTGGCACTAAAGCCAGTTCCAGATATATTGGCAGAATCTGTTCGCATACTTATTTTACACTACCTCCTTAGATAGCGAGGATGCTTTAGGCGGCGGGTTTTCATGAAGCCAAGTACGGTCAAGCTAGGCTAGCCCCCTATTGTTCGTACTCCGACATAAGGTCTAAGTATTAGCTAAGGATCGGGAGTCTCTAAGGTTAAATCTCTTTATTGTGATATGAAGTTATGGAAAGCTAACTGACTTGACGGGGATATCAGGTTTAGTAAGCCTAATATTACCGTTGTATGAGATAATATATGCTTATGCAACACTAAATGCGTCTAGCCTAATAAATTAAAGGATAGAAGTAAAGACAGCTAGGAGATAGCTATACTATAGCATTCTTTAATGACCTGATTAGGGCACTAGTCAAATAACTGAATTTAAGTTCGTAGTTAACTCTTTATAAGTGTTAACAATTATAAGTAAAAAAATTTTTTTTATAAATAATAGGGGACAAAAGTAGGTTGGTTCTGGAAGTAATGGAGTTACCCTTTAAAGTGACTCCCGCTATTAGTGACTTGAAAAAAAAAAAGCTACAAAAACAATGACATTATTCAATAAATTATTAAATCCTAATTTTGTTACAGGATTTTCAGATGCAGAGGCTAATTTTTACATAAGAATATGTAGAAAAGCTAGCATGTTATCTGGATGAACAGTAGAGCCCATATTCGCCATTCGTTTGCGAGGCTCCGCCTACACAAAGATTTAAATTTATTATATTTAATACAGAAATTTTTTGGCGTTGGTAAGGTTTATCATCACATTGACGTAGAAGAAGCCACATTCAGAGTGAGTTCTATGAAGGAGTTAGATGTTATAGTTAAACATTTTGATAAATACCCCTTATTAACAAAAAAGTTATCTGATTTTTTATTATTTAAAAAAGTATTAGATATAATTAAGTTAAAAGAGCATTTAAAAGCAGAAGGTATATTGAAAATAGCTAACATAAAAGCGTCCATGAATACTAAAATGGAAATAGATATGCCTAATATAGTTCCAGTATCTTTACCTTTATTACCTTTAACATCAGTTAACGACATTAATCCTTATTGATTGGCAGGTTTCGCTTCAGGAGATGGTTGTTTCACGATCAGTATTATCAAGTCTAAAGCTAAATTAGGTGAGACGTCTTGAATAAGATTTATATTGACTCAACATAACCGGGATGAAACTTTAATGCGTATTATTGCAGCATATTTAGGTTGCGGTAAAATCAATAAGGATTCCAAAGCTACTAATTTAGTGGTTCAGCGTTTATCAGATGTAATTAATATTATTATTCCATTTTTTGACAAGTACCCTTTAGAAGGTGTTAAACTAAAAGATTATGAAGACTTTAAGAAGGTCTCTGGTCTAATGGATACAAAAGCACATTTAACTAAAGACGGGCTTGAAGAAATAAGAATAATAACGAGTAGAATGAATAGAAAGAGAAAATTAGAAATTTAAATAAACACGTACTTAACGTTAAAGTACTATACGATAGGTATGAAAAAATTAATAACTGGCACCTTTAATAGCCACATCCGTAACTAATATTTTAGTTAGCAAGGCTAGCAGGCTATTGTCTAATATAATATTAAGGATAAAAGTTAAAGGTATTTCGAAAGGAAAGGTCTTGGATTTTTGGAAAAGCTACGCTAGGGATGTTTGTCCTTCAATGTTTAATATAGATATATAGCTTAAGCTTTATATATATAATATAATTATTGATAATATATTGGGTCAATTTCAAGAATTACTTTTATGCATGCATACTTCTACGGAGTAGCGAAGTACTGCTGTGCTTCTTATTTCATAGCAGCAACCAAACCAAAGGTTAGCTACTCCGTAGAAGTAGAAAGCACAATACTTAGTAGTATAGCAAGTTAAAGAAAACTTGAAGCGAAGCTTATCTTAACATAATAATAATAAGATAAGTACGTTCAACGACTATAAGGTGAGTAATGTTAACAATAATCCTTTAATAAAACCCAACATTTTTTTTTACTATGTTTATAAATTTAAATAAATACAAAAGGAAATTTTATGCCACACACAAATACTAAAAAAATTAAATCTAGTATTTTTAATAGAAATATTAATAATAAATACAAATTAATACCTTTTAATCAATCAATTAATACTACAGGTGAAACTAAGTATTTTCCTTCTGCATCTAAAGAATGAAAAAATAGTGTATATTCTTATAATCAAAATACAATAAAAAATTTTCCTGTTTTAGATTCAAGTGTTTATAATATAATTAAGAATTACTTTAATTTATATTTTAACCATAATTTTATTTTCAATAAGTCAAAATATCAATCTCCTAATACTAATAAATCATATAAACAAATTTTTGTTAGTAAACCTGAAATAAAACATACTAATTCTAAAGCTCTTATAACTATATATACATATAATAAGCAAGGAAGATCTTTATTAAAAAAATTAAATATATTAAATATGTCTTTTTTTATGGATATTCTTCACTTAGTTAAGTGAACTAAAATTTTCGTTTTCTGTAGCCCAGCTGATGCAAAGAATCAGCAGGATGGGCGTTTCACAGCAAACATGCTTGCTACGCATACGCAGAAGACTTCCTTCGCTTGCGCAAGCAACAAAAAAGAGGTGAGTACTATATTTACTAAAACTTTAAAATTTTTCTTGTTTAAAGAATTAATACTTATTAGAAGATTAAAATTAAAGCTTAATCTTAATAAATATAAATTTGAAGAAAAATTTTTATACAAATTAAGTAAATTAATTAGTAGATTTTATAATAAAAAAGTTGTATTTAATATAGTAAACTTGAAGTATGTTATGTATAATAGTGATATTTTTACAGAAATATTCTCATCGAAGTTAAGGAATTTTAATGCTAATCCTCTAAATTTGATGGATATTTTATTTAATAAAGCTAGACTTCCATATGAAAATAAAATTAAGGAAAGAATTAGAATATTTAATACTGTAAATTTTGATGCTATAAGTAATAAATTTAGAGATGTTAATATTAATAAGATAATAACAGTTGCTGCTGCTAAGCACGCTTCGCTACGAAGTATGCATAGTTTAGATAATATTTTAAAAGATCTTTATCATAATGTTGTTTTTAATAGCGGAGCTAGCGGGGTTACAATATCAGATATAGACTCTAAAAATTATACGAATATATATAATACTATTTTTAATTCTATTAATTATAAAAATATAAGTGGAATTAGATTTGAAGTTAAAGGGAGATTAACTAAACGTTTTAGAGCTGATAGATCTGTTTTAAAAGTAAAATGGAAAGGGGGATTGCGTAATATAGATTCTTCTTATAATGGTTTATCATCTGTGAATTACAGAGGAGTTATAGCTCCTAGTTTACAATACTCTTGTTTTACTTCGAAGAGACGAGTGGGAGCTTTTGCTGTTAAGGGATGAATAGCAAGTAAACACTATTCTACTTCAAGTAAGCTACACACAAAACCTATTATTAGATATTCTGATATAATCAAGGATAAGTTTTTAATCGTTTCAGAGAATAAAGGTAAAGCTGGGATATATAGATGGGTAAACAATTTAAATGGAAATAGCTATATTGGGAGTAGTATAGACTTAGGAGTAAGATTTAGAGGTTATATTAACACTAATTTTTTAAAAAGAGAATTAAAAGTTAGTAGATCAAAAATATACAGAACCCTTCTTAAGAATGGATATCATAATTTTAGTTTAGAAATTCTGGAATATTGTGAGCCAAATTTAACTATTGTTTACGAACAAAAATATCTGGATTTGTTAAAACCAAAATATAATATATTAAAAAAAGCAGGTTCATTGGCTGGGTTTAAACATTCTACTAAAACTCTTACTAAATTTAAAGCTCGAATTCTTTCAGTTGAACAGCGAATAAGACAACTCGAAGCTCTACAAATAGTACACGCAAATAAGGAATTTCGAGACAAGCGTTTAGGTGACATTATGCGTTATAATGCTAGTCAAAAAAAAAAGGAAGTTATACTACGTTTATCTCATCCTGTTGAGGTTACTGATACTTTGACGAAAGAGAAATTTGTTTATTCTTCAAAGGCTGAAGCAGCCAGAGCTATTAAATGTAGTTCACCGGCAATACATCTTGCACTAAAAGAATTTAGTGAAAAAGGAGTTAATAGACTTCTAAAAAAAAAGATATATTATTTCTTTAAAAGAAAATTCAGCCAGCACAGTAGAAAAATCAACATTATTTAGTTCCGATGTCAATACGGTAGCAAACGGAGTATTGCGTGAAGGAGCTACACTAAATAAAGGAATAGAATCGAATGTTCAAAGAGTTGAAGTTCTTGATCTTTTAAGTGGAAATACTTCTATTTATCTTTCTTTAAATGAGGCGGCTAAAGCTACAGGCTGCCATGTAACTACAATATCCAAAGCCTTAAAAAAGATTGGAGAAGGTGGCTGTACAAATATTATAAAGAAAAGATATAGATTTTCCAAGGTGTAGTTTATTCCTGCCTTAAAACCAATTTTTTAGTAGCTTGCGCACAGAAAAGGAGGGTTAAGAAATATAGATTCTTCTTATAAAGGTTTATCATGTGTAAATTTCAGGGGTTTCACGCTCCGCACACCTAGTGTGCAGTATTCAATAAGTACATCCAAACGTCATGTTGGAGCTTTTGCAGTAAAAGGTTGAATTACTGCTAAATAGATTTTTATGTATGCATCTACTTCTGCTACGAAGTAGAAGCATACTTCGTACCCCTGCTTTGCAGGGCTACAAAGTACGCTAGTGTTATTTATGCTTATACTTGCTACCTAATCATATAAGCATACTTCTGCTTATTTCTGCTACGAAGTACTACGAAGTACTATGTACTTCGTAGCAGTAGCGTAGCTGTAGCCAGCCAGCAAGCCAGCCTACTTCGTATGAAGCAAGCACTAATAGTAAATAGAAAAATATAGCGATTAAAACATAGTAAGTAAAATGAAGAAATAGTCTGAACCATTTTGTGAGAATTGGAAATATTTATTATGATAACAAGTTGAACAGGCTAATTTGCGCAAGAGTGTGCGAAATGACTGCGCGGTTTGGCACCTCGATGTCGGCTTAACTTATCCTCATGGACGCAGAAACTATGTAGGGTGCGACTGTTCGTCGATTAAAAAGTTACACGAGCTGGGTTAAATACGTCGTGAGACAGTATGGTTTCTATCTTCTAGAGGGAATTAGAATATAATAAGGAGTAATCTAGTACGAAAGGAACATGGGGACTGTTATTCTACGAAAACGTTTTGTAATTTTATTAACCTATGGTTTACCTGTTGTTTATGTACCCAATATTAATTTATTATATAACAAACAATTTGTTATATAGGGATTTTACTTTCACTTAAGTAACATGATAGCATAGGCATGGCAGGGAAGCTAAGTTAGTCAAAGATAAGTGTTGAAAGCATATAGACACGAAGCTTACCTTAAGATATTTCTTATATATACGTAATATAATATTACGAGAATAGGCTTTTATCTGTAAGAATCTTGAGATTTTTAGGAACAAAGTACTAATTTTATAAGTTACTAAATATTTTTATATCTTTCAGCCTAGTTCCCTACTACGTAGGGAACCAGGGCCTGGGCCTAGTTAGCATAAAAGTAATGCAATTGTTTTGTAATCAATAGAAGCAAGTGCGATACTTGCACCGGGCTTATTAACTTATGCCTTGTACAGCAAGGCTTGCTGTACAAGTAATACGTACTACTAATACGTACTACTAATACGCAGCATATTTCATAATAAGTATGCCTATTTCTTATTTCATAGTAGTACTACTAATACGTACTACGTAGCAAAGCTACTATGCACTACGCACAGAAGTAAGCACGCACTAAGTAAACATGCTTTGCTACAACTACGCTACTGCTACGAAGTACTACGAAATACGTAGTACTTCGTAGCAGAAATAAGAAGTACACTTCGTAAGGATTATTTTTATAATAATACTTTAGGGATTAGTCGTCTAGTGGAAAGACATAGCTCTTTCAATGCTGAGTCGCAGGTTCAACTCCTGCCTAGTCTAATGCGGATTATTGTAAATGGTTAACAATTTTGACTCATGACCAAAAAATATAGGTTCAAATCCTATATCCGCCTGCCTACGAAGTACGAAGTACTTCGTACTTCGTACTACTAATACTAATAATAATACGTACTACTAATACGTAGCAAAAGCACGCTTTTATGAAATAAGCAAGTACTGCTGTGCTTCTTATTTCATAGCAGCAACCAAACCAAAGGTTAGCTACTTCGTATAAGCGCTGCTTCTACGAAGTACTTCGCACGAAGTAGTACTTCGTAGTAAGCAGCCTTAATAAAGAATATGCTTTTTATAGACTTGCTATGGTTACGAAGTAAGCATACTTCGTAACTATATAGTTGTGCTCACTAGTAAGCAGCTTATTTAGTGAGGCTATAGCTTAATTGGTAAAGTATATTGCTCATAACAGTAGATATAAACAAAGGAAAGAGTAGGTGCTATCTTCGCTAGCTTCGCTAGCAGTAGCGCTAACTTCGTAGCGCTACTTCTAAGCATTAATGGAGGCTATTCGGAGTTATTTATTTAATTTAAAGGAGAGAGGATCCTTAGGAACCTTGACTACTCCCGATGGCGATCCTAATGTTATTTATCTAACTAAAACTAAAAGCAAAGTTACGTCGTCGTATATTTACACATTAACAGTTAAATCTAGGGAATATGTAAAAAATGTTCTTATTCCTTATTTTGACTCTTTAACTTTTCGTTATCCATACCCCTTAGGGGGTCAGGTGCAAGCTAGCAAGCTACAAAAAAAATTAGATTATCTAGATTGAAAGTCCATAGGTCTACTTAAAAGTTCAGGACTTCATTATCTACCTGAAGGGAAAGAATTAATAGAATTAATCTTAAGTCAAATGAATAATAACAGATTCTCCAATTCAGGTAATAGTGAAATAAATAAAGATTATATCAAATCAGAAGTAGCAAGATTATTGAATGGTCCTTCTAACTATGAAATAATAAAAGGTAGAATTTTTATTAAATCTTTAAATAAGTACCAACCTCTTAGCTTCATATCCTCCGGTCGCTTCGCACAGAAAAAAAGACTAAAGTAGTACTACGAGATTTAGATGGCTTAGAGTTTCAAACTTTTGAATCTATGAATCGATGTGCATAATTTCTAGGAGTTAGTACACACACAGTAGTAGGCTTATTTCTGCAGCTTAGAAGTATGCAGCGCTACTGCGTAAGCGCTGCTACTGCTTAGAAGCACGCCTGCTTCGCAGCTTCGCAGCGCTTCTAAGCTGCTTCATACGAAGTACGCTTACTTCTTTTAATCCCATTTTTTTACGTGCCCGCTGCGCGCTGCGCGCTGCGCACAAAAAAAAAATTGGATTAACCAGTATAATCCCATTTTTTTTTCTACAAAAAAAATTGGATTAAACAAAAAAAGAGAACAAATTCGCCTATTATATTTAACAATAAGGAGTATTACATATCCTAATCTTTTTCATATAGGGTAAATGGGATAGATATGAATCTTAGTACTTCGTACTAAAGGTTGGAATTAACAATAAAAAAAAATAAAAGAGGCTATAGCTTAATTGGTAAAGCATACTGCTCATAACAGTACTTACTAAGTGTTCAAGTCACTTTAGCCTTAATCCGAGTGATGAAATTGGTAGACATGGGGGGTGTCGGGATAACGCTTCGCCCTTCAACCCCCTGGGTCTCATGTTTTGCTCGGTAAAAAGTATAATATTTAAATTGTGTTTAAAGAATTATTATGTCCATATTTTGGACAATATTAAGATAAATTAGGACTGCGCTAATTTAGTTTTTATTAAAACGTATAAGTAGTGATATTTCTATATTATAATTAATATAACCTAAGTGCTGAAATTGGTATACAGTGAATACTTAAAATATTCTGAGGAAACTCGTGGGTGTTCGAGTCACCCTTTAGGTAGGATTCTTAAAAGAATCAATTTTTTTTTTTTAAAAAAATGGTATTATTTTGCAAATTACTTCTTACTGACATAGTCATTTAATACTTTAAATAATAAAATCAAATGAAAAATATTAAAACTCTAATCCAGGCGCAAGCTCTAAAAAATAATAGAATCAATAATTTTTACTCTAGGTGCTCGCAATTTTTGGTAGCTCGGACATCAAATATATTAGCATTTAACCTTTCCCGTTTTTATACTTCTAATGTTACAGTAGCTTCACATCCGAAGGAAGGAAACTCTTTACCTATTGTTCCAGTTCGTACTTATTCAGAAGCTGGTACAGATAAATTCCTTATTCTAGAAGATAATCGAGGCAAAGTTGGTATATATAGATGAGTCAATAATAAGACTGGTAAGTCTTATATAGGTTCATCTAAAAATCTTTCAACCAGATTTAGACAATATTTTAATATAGTTTATCTAGAAAATGAAACTAAGAAAAATAATAGTAATATATACAGATCTTTGATTAAGAATGGTTATTCATATCATCCGGATAGCGCTCCGCTCTATTAGAGTACTGTGAATTAGATATGCTTATTCAAAGAGAGCAATATTATCTTTATCTACTTAACCCTGAATACAATATTTTAAAAAAAGCGGGGTTTTTGACAGGATTTAAACATAGTGAGGCTACTAAGGAGCTTATGAGCATAAACAAATTAAATAGTACTGTATCTGAGGAAACTAGATTAAAAATCGCTATAGCTCTTAGCAAGGGAAATAATACTATTGTTAAGAACATTGATACAAAAGAAATTTTATCTTTTTTGTCAATTAGAAAAGTAGCTAATTATGTAGGTATACCTTTAAGTACTATAGCTAAGTCTATAAATTGTTTTTTTGTAGCTATAATCCCATTTTTTTTTCTACAAAAAAAATTGGATTATAGCGCATAAAAAATAATTTTTTTGTAGCTATAATCCCATTTTTTTTTCTACAAAAAAAATTGGATTATAGCGCATAAAAAAATTTAAATAAAGCGCTCCGCTCTTTTGGTAAAGGCTATCTAATTTATAAATCTTCTACTTCTGAAGAAGAGATTCTAAATAGTGAAATCTATAAAGGAGCTGTAGGCTTAAAGGACAATACTATATTGAAAAAAAAGCATACGGAAGCTTCTAAAGAACTAATTCGTAAGGCAAATATTGGTAAAAAACTATCTCAAGAGACTATAGAAAAAATATCTTTAAATAGTAAAAATGCTAAGGGAGTATTAATAACAAATAATGATACAGGTGAAACTCTTGAATTTCTTTCTGCAGTATCAGCTGGTAAATACTTAGGTGTAGATGAATCTTATATACGTAGGTGTATAAAAAATAATAAACCATGTAAAGGGTTTACGGTAGTTAGAAAACATATAGATTAATCTGAGTAGCATGCTACAATTAGGGAGGAACTTCGTACGCGCCCCCTAAGTAGTATTTTTTTTTCTTATTTAAATATTATTATGTACTCATAGTCCAGGTGATAACTTATGCAACCAAAGCTACAATTAAAATTTCTTTTTCAGCCGAGCTTGCTACGTAGGAGAGCGAAGCACCCCTCCTATGGCTAAAGTTGCCCAAGGGGATCTGAAATAGCAAGCTCTTGACTTAGGTAAGTTAGTGATATAGATAATAATAATTCAATATAGGGACGGAGGTGGGAGGCTATTACCCCAGTCCCAAGTCGATTTGTAGGTTAATAGCCATAAAGGTTCGAGTCCTTTTTCGGATAGCTACGCTTGTCCCTGTAATCCCTCTAGAGGGATTATTGGGAAAGAAGCATCCTTTGGGTAGGGAGAGAGGTATTTGATTACTAGGATATAGGGTATTTATCTAAAAGTTTTATCACCAGTTTTTTTTTATTTTTTATTTGCTTTGATTTGGTTTGTGCTACGAAGTAAGCATTGATTACCGTACTTACTACGAAGTACGAAATATTGCTAGCTACGAAGAGCGTAGCTAGCACTACTTCGTAAGGAGCAAGCTAAAGCTACACTAATAAGAATAATAGTTGGGCCTGGCTACTATGAATTAAGAAGTACTATTACTCTTTTTTTTTTAGTACTTCGTAGTGATGTAAGTATGCATGTCTACTTCGTAGCGCTACTTCTAAGCATGAAATAGTAAGCGCTTAGCAGGGGAAATAGTATAATGGGTAGTATAGCAATTTTGCATATTGTTTGTCCGGGTTCGATGCCCGGTTTCTCCACATATCTGTTTATCTGTCCATTTATTGCTCATGTAACTCAATTGGTAGAGTGAAATACTGAAGATATTTTTGTTATAAGTTCGAATCTTATCTTGGGCAAAGATTCTTAAATTATAAGGGTAATGATGGAATTGGTAGACATGAATAGTTTAGGTCTGTTATTTTATCCTAAGAGTGTACGGACGGTTGCCGCAGTATTAGCCAATTCAGCCTCTCCTACTCACCGTAGGGAGGGATCTTTCATTTATGATAAAGTTCTAAAAAGAAGAAAAAACCAGGGCTTAGCCTTCAGGTACTAGGTCTGTGTGCAAGCTACCCTCTGTAGCTTTAGCTTAGCTTGCTTCGTACCTTTTAGGGCAGGGAGCATATATTTGTAAAAATATATAAGTAGTTATATGAATATATATAACTACTTGTCGGTATTAACATACAGTGGTAGTATAACTAGTATCGGTTTAATGCCGAAGGATGTTAATGCTTCGCAGGAATCCACCTGGTCCCTGTCGATTGAGTTCGAATCTCTTTATCACTAATCACAATTTTAGATTGTGAATGATTATATTGTAAATTAAGTCTCTTTTTAACCTTACGCCGTTAAATTAAATTTAAAGGCGTACTTACTTCCCTCTTTTTCCCCCCCTCTTTAATCCTTCTAGAAGGATTATACAAAGAGGGGGGGAGGGAAGAAGTAAATTTTCTAAGTGCAGTATACTTCGTAGAGGAAGGGTGTAGTAATGAGATAAGATAGACTACCTTTTTAGCCTTTCGCCCAGGACTAGCCCTGTGCTAGGCCGAAGGGGGAATAATATAAAAAAAAATTATTTATGCATACTACTCAATCTTTTTTTTCTAGAGCGTCAGCGGTTGTTACCAAGGCCAAACTAAGTTTACAGGCTAATACTTGACTTATTAATGTCAATAGTCAATCTGATTTAGTTACTGTTTAATCTTCTATATTTCCCTCCTGTATAATCCTTCTAGAAGGATTAAAGAGGGAGGGAGGAGGGGAACAGTTAAATCTAACCCGTGGATTCGTAGAATGATTTAGAGGTTTCACTGATGCGGAAGGTTGCTTTCTAATAAATAAGATTAGAGACAATAAAAACACATATTTTGGATTCCATTTTAGTATTAAACTTCATATAGACGACAAGGGTGCTTTAGATTACATTAAAAGTAATTTAGGTTTTGGTAATGTAATTGTAGATAAAAAACAAGGGGAAGTCGCATATAAAGTTACTACCCGTAATGAAGTAGCGATTATTATAGAAATCTTCTCTAAGTATAATTTAAATAGCACAAAGCATCTTAATTTTGTGGAATTTTCCAAGGCATTCGCCCTATATTTTAATAACAGCAAGCAGGATAAAGATACAATTATATCTTTAATTGAATCTATAAAAGCCGGGATGAATAGTAAGAGAAAAGACTTCTCTTTACCAGCATCACACGAGTTTAATATTTCAGGTGAATGACTATTAGGTTTTGTAGAGGGGGATGGATCTTTCTACTATGATTATAGTAAAAATACTTTAGCTTTCTCTATAAGCCAGAAAGGTAATAAAGAACTTTTAGATGCTATAAAAGCTTTTTTTGTGGCTTTACAGCCGAGCAGTAATCCGCTAAATAAATCTAATGATATAGACTGAGTTAATATTTATCATTCAAATGGTATGAATACGTTATCAGTCAGACAGATAGATTATATTCAAGGCATTTTAATTCCTTTGTTTGACGGGTATTCTTGACATAGTAAAAAACATCAGGATTATATAGATTGAAAAGCAATATTCGCAATTCTAAGTAAAGGACTTCATTATCTACCGGCTGGAGAAGCAATGATTAAACGTATTATAGGGCAAATGAACAACAATCGTCTATCTACAAATGAAATTTCTAATAATTCTCAAGATAATCTTTTACTGCGTGTAGAGGTAGCTAAATTACTAGAACAACCTAGTAATTATCAGATTAGTGAAGACGGTCGGTTATTTATTGTTTCACTTAATAGATACAAAGTTAATAATAAAGCTAAGACTGTTCAATTAGTGGAAGTGTCTAGTGGTGATACGATAGCAACATTCAATAGTGTAAATAGTTGCGCTAAATATTTAGGTGTAGCTTTATCTACGGTGCAAAGGAGAATATTGGTATCTTCTCATTTTATTTTTGAAGGGAAAACAGTATTTGTTCGCATAGTTGAAAGTTAGTACTTACTTCGTAGCAGCAACTGCTTGTTTTTCTTTTCTTTAGGGATCTGGTGGGAGGCATATTGTAGTCCTACTACGTAAGAGCTAGCAAGTTAAAATTAAGTAAAAAAAATTTTTTTTCTAGGCCAAGGCCAAGGCCAAGGATATAAAGGTAATGATGGAATTGGTAGACATAGGTAATTTAGGGTTATCTGATTTAAAAATCGTGTACGTTCGATTCGTATTTACCTTACATAGCGCTCCGCTCTTTATTTGAAAAATGTAAATACATATAAATAGTATTCACCTTGTTAGCGGATTACAACTCGGCGGTAGCTTGCGCACCTTAATTATAGTCTAGGAATTTTTTTTTATCTATAAATCCTTTACATTTAATTAAATCATGCTTACTACTTTTACGAAGTAGCTGACCTTTTGGTTTGGTTGCTGCTATGAAATAAGAAGCACAGCAGTACTTCGTACTTCGTACTTCTAATACGTACTTCTAATACGTAGCGACTTCGTACTTCTAATACGTAGCGACTCCGTACTTCTAATACGTAGCAAACACAAATAAGTGATAAATAGATAGACTTTAACATTAAATAAAATAAGTGAGATATGTTGTAGACTAATGGGTAAGTCATAAGTTTTTGATACTTACATATGAGTGTTCGAACCGCTCCAACATAATGCCGGAGGATATAGTTCAATAGGTAGAACGTCTGTTCGTGGCTCAGAAGGTTTCTCTGTTCAAGTCAGAGTATCCTCCCTTAGTGCTTTCTTATATCCTTTGCAACGTATTAGAAGTACGAAGTAAGCAAGCCTAGTAATATTTAATGTACTAATTTGCCTTTAGTTTAATGGTAGAACCGTATTTTTCTAAAATACTTGTTTTAGTTCGAATCTGGAAGGGCAAGAAATGTAATATTATATTATAAAAAAAAAATTACTGCTTAATTCTAGCGAAGTACTTTGTATAAAGTAAGCACGAAGTAAGCAGTAAAACTATATTAATACTATAAATAATTTAAAGATAGTTAGGGTAGTTTAATAGGTTAAAACTTTAATTTCATACGTTAAAAATGAGAATTCGATTTTCTCCCCTAGCTAATATAATGCTACTAACATCTATTCTACTTATATTAATTTCTAATTCTGTAACATCAAGAAGAGATATAGCTATTCTTTATAATAGGGTAGCTATAATAGCTTTGTTGTATTGTATATTGCTTGAAATAGTTAGCTTATCAATTTTGAATAAAGGTATTGGTTTACATGGTGGGTTGCTATATATTAATAATATAACACAAGTTTTTCATATATTTATATATATAATTAGTATATTAATAATACAATTAACTAGTTTTTATCCTCGAAAAGTTTGATCTCCAGAATATGCATCTTTAACAAATATGTTATCAAATAAATTTAATTATTATAGAACTAAAATTATAAACAAAATGGGGGAACATCTTAATATTATAGAGTATCCTGAACAGATAAAATTACGGGATAAACTGTCAAACTCCGGGGAACTCCTAAAGCTTTTGATACCAAATCTGGAAAACATTTTCCGCGGTGGATGAATTAATTATTCATGTAAGGTAACAAGTCAAAAGATGATTCTTTTATTTTACTTAATTGAGTATAATATTTATGAGATGTGTGTCTCAGGAATCTTCAAGGTAGTAGCTGCTAATTTCATTAAAGCGCAAGCAAGCTCTCTAACCCCTCCGTCAATCCTTCTAGAAGGATTGAAGGGGTGCGTGCCTAGAAAAATGGACAATCGCGGATCTAAGTCAATGATGCTTAAAAACATTATTGTAAAAGAGCAACGAGTAGACGGCAGTTGACTATTAAGTCATTATGCATTTAATAGTTTAAGGTGTACTCTTAGAAGATTCGAAAGAATTACTTTATCTGGATCCCTCTTAGTGCTACGTTGTGTAACGCTAAAGATACAAATTTTAAATAAACGCTTATATTCATCAACAGCAAAACTTAACACAGAAAACCTTAAAAGTGTTAAATCAATTTTTTTTTTTAAAAAAAAAATGGATGGTTTGAGTTTCAATCCTTGATTTGTAACCGGTTTTACCGATGGAGATGGTTCATTTGCTGTCTCTATAACTAGAAAAAAAGAAGGAATAGGATGAAAAATTGTTCCTATGTTTACTATTGGGCTAGATAAAAAAGATTTAGATCTTTTAGTGCAAATTAAAGCTTTTTTTAAAATAGGTAATATATACACAAGTACTAAAGGAATAGTATATTATACAGTAGGGTCTGTAAAAGACATAGAAAAGTACATTTTACCTCATTTTGATAAATTCCCTTTAGTTACTAAAAAATTCAAAGATTTTACATTATTTAAGCAAATAGTACTTCTTATGGTAAAAGGAGAACACAAGACTCTACCTGGTTTATTAAAAATTTTCTCATTAAAAGTTAATTTAAATAAAGGATTACCTGCAGCAGTAAAAGAAGAATTTCCTGATATTCAACCAGCTATTTTACCTGAGCTTAATAGCTGGCGCACGCCCCTTAGTTTTAATCCGCCCCCCCCTTATAGGGGGGGGTGGGTTAAATCATCTGAAGGACGTTTTAATCCTAATTGGGTAGCAGGGTTTATCACTGCAGAAGGTTCTTTTTTTATCTCCCTTTATGCTAATGAGAAAAGAAAAGCAGGATATGCTATAAGCTTAGCTTTCTCCTTAAGCCAACATCATAGAGATATTGAATTACTAAATGGACTTGCTATATTCTTAGAATGCGGAATAGTGAAAATATCATCAAATCGAGACGCAGCTGAATTAATTATAACCAAATCTGAGGATTTAAATAAAAAATTAATCCCGCTATTGGAAAAATATAATTTAGCGGGTATAAAATTATTAGATTTTGAAAGATTTAAAGATGCATCTTTATTAGTACAAAATAAAATGCATTTAACACCTGAAGGTGTAGCATTAATAAAAACAATTAAAGATGCGATGTATAAAAGATAAGCGCTGCGCTTTATTATGTGCTCCGTGTTTCCCTTTCGTCCCCGACCTTACGGCCGTAGGACTAGGTCGAGGGAGTAAGGAAAGCTAAAACCACTGCTTACTTTCGTAGCGCTTCGACCCTCCCGACCCTCCCGACCCTCCCGACCCTCCCGACCCTCCCGACCCTCCCGACCCTCCCGACCCTCCCTTTGGGAAAAACGGGAAAAACGGGAAAAACGGGAAAAACGGGAAAAACGGGAAAAACGGGAAAAAGAAGTACTGTTACGAAGTAAGGAAAGCAGTAGGCGAGACGGCGCAAGCTCGTTCTCTAGCCTACTACACAAAAGTTTATTTATAATTTGTGGGCGGAAGCTCGAGGGATACCAACAATTAACGCTAATTTTATTATTTGTAATTACTGGTGCTATTTTTTTAATGTCAACTAATGATTTAATTTCGATTTTTTTAGCAATAGAATTACAAAGCTATGGTTTGTATTTATTAAGTACTATTTATAGAAACTCGGAATTTTCTACTACAGGAGGATTAATTTATTTCTTATTGGGTGGTTTAAGCAAAAAAAAAAGCACAAGCTACAGGAACTATTCTGCCTAAAACTATCAAACTCCGGGGACACCCTAAAGCTTCTGAGACCAAGCCATAGTCGAAAGACTATGAGTGGCTGGACTAATTATCCAGGTATGGTAACACTACAGAAGATAATTGTCAGATTAATGGGTTATCGCGGATCTAAATCAGTAACAACCTTAAGTATTACTGTAAAAGAGCAACGAGTAGACGGTAGTTGACACATTTCTGTGTTTAAGGGGTACTCTAAAAGATTTCGAAAGAAATTTATAAATCGCCCCCTGCGGGGCCCCTGTATAATCCTTCTAGAAGGATTAAAGGGGGGGAGAATATATTTTTTTTTGCAGATAAGCCTGTTACAATTGGCGGGGTATTACGAAGTGGCTCTTCTACACCCCCCTAGTGGACGGGGATCGCTATAATCCCATTTTTTTTCGCGTACCCGCTGCGCGCTGCGCGCTAGAATCCCATTTTTTTTTCTACAAAAAAAATTGGATTAAAGCACAAAAAAAATTGGATTAAAGCGCAAGAAAAAAAGCAAATTAATTTTAGTTCTAAGCGTGCTTATTCTACTAATGCTCAACAAGTGGATTCTTGCCAAAAGATACCTAATACTGATACACTTAATCCTTGAGCCTTAACTGGGTTTATTGATGGTGAAGGTAGTTTTACTATAGGTATTTCAGAGAACAAGAATAAAGTAGTAGGATGACATGTTAAGCTGGAGTTTTGAATTTCCTTGCATGAAGGTGATAAAGTTATTTTAGAAACTATTCAAAAATATTTAGGAGTTGGGAATATATTTAAACATCATTCCAATAAAATTCTTCATTATCGTATTGCCTCGGTTAAAGATTTAGCCAAAATTATAGCTCATTTAGATCAATACCCTTTAATAACTCAAAAATTAGCAGACTACACGCTTTTGTTCAGCTTCGCAGCTTCGCACCCAAAGGGGCGAAGCGTATAATCTAGTAGTTAACAAACAACATTTAACTCTTTCCGGATTGCATGAACTAGTATCGCTAAAAGCTTCAATGAATTTGGGTCTATCAGAACAATTTTTTTTTAAAAAAAAAATGGCTTTTCCAAGTGTAGTACCAAAAGTTAGACCTTTAGTTGTAGATAAAACTATAGCTGTAGCTTGCGCACTCAATGATTAGCTGGTTTTGCCATATAATCCCTCCGCGGAGGGATTAAAGCTGAAGGTTGTTTTTTTATAGGTATACAAAAGTCTTCAACGATTAGAGTAGGTGTTAATGTTCAATTAGAGTTTCAGCTTACTCAACATATAAGAGATGAGGCCTTAATTAAGAGTTTAATAAAGTACTTAAATTGTGGTAATGCTCATCAAAATAAATCCGTGTTTAGATACCGTGTTAGTAAATTTTCTGATCTTTCAGAAAATATTATTCCGTTTTTTAAACAGCACCGTATTATTGGAATTAAGGCTCTTGACTTTGCGGATTTTTGCACTGTTTTTGAGCTAATGAGAGATAAGAAACATTTAAGTCATGAGGGTATAGAACAAATACGTATAATTAAATCTGGTACAAACACAGGTAGAGATAAAAGTATTTAATAGACGCTCTGCATACCTTAACACGCTTATTTTAAATTAATTTGCATTATATATGCTACAACATGGGTTTAAGTTCCTGTTTTATTTTATTAGGTACTAGCTTATTATACACAAATTCAGGTACAACTAACTTGGATAGTCTATATATAATTACTAGTATTAGTGATATAAACAACGATGGATGCTTTTTAGGAAGCTCCTGATATAAACCATTATATATAAATTTCTCCTTACTTGTATTTAGTATAGGGTTTTTATTTAAAGTTAGTGCTGCTCCTTTTCACTTTTGATCTCCTAAAAAAGGACTTGGGAAATCCTTATCAACAAACGTTGGGAGTAAACTATCAAATTCCTGGGAACCCCTAAAGCTTCTGGTACTAAACCAAATATGAAAATATATGTGCGGCTGAACTAATTACTCAGGTATAGTAATAAGCCAGAAGATGAGTGAAAGCGAAATGGGCAATCGCGGATCTAAGTCAGTAATACATTCGACGAAACAGTCGAGTATTATTGTAAAAGAGCAACGAGTAAATGGTAGTTGATGTGGTATTAATTTACCGCATTTAAGATCTACTCTACTGGGCTTCGGAAGAAGTTATAAAGTTAAAATCCCTTCTAATCAAATTATTCAAAGACAACTTTATTCTACTGCGTCTAACTTAGACAATAGCAAACTACCTCTAGACCCTTGATTTATATCAGGATTCTCTGATGCAGAAGGATGCTTTCTGGTTTTAATCCGTAAATCATCAAAAAACCTACTAGGTTGACAATTAGAGGTTAATTTCACAATTAATCTTCATGCTAGAGACCTAGATCTTTTAAAACTTATTAAAGCCTATTTTGGAGTAGGAAGAATAGGTAAAGAAAGAAATGGTTGTTGTGATTTTACAATAGGTTCTTTAGATCAAATTTTAACAAAAGTAATACCTCATTTTGAGAAATATCCTCTAAAAACTAATAAATATTCTGATTATTTATTATTTAAAAAAGTAATCATGATGATGCAACGTGGGGAACATTTAACAGCTGAGGGTTTACAAAAAATAATAAATATTAGAGCTTCTTTAAATAGAGGATTAACTCCTTTACTATTAGAAGCCTTTCCTAATACTGTTGCTTTAGCAAGACCATTATTACCATCTAGTGTCAAATTAGACCCTCAATGGGTAGCTGGTTTTACAAGTGGTGATGGTTGTTTTAAAATTAGTATTAGAGAATCTAAATTACATAAAACAGGAAGTCGTGTAGTATTACTTTTTGTTGTAACTCAACACGTTAGAGATGAATTACTATTGAAAAGTTTAGTAGATTTCTTTGGATGTGGTCAAACTTATTCGTATAAAGATTATATTGAGTTTAGATGTCAATCATTCAAAGATAATTATGATAAGATTTTACCTTTTTTCAATAAATACCCTATTATTGGCGTTAAATCTCAGGATTTTGAAGATTGAGCTAAAGTAGCCAAAATGATACAAACAAAAGATCATTTAACTAACGAAGGTTTCGATCAGATTCGTCAAATAAGAAGAGGAATGAATAAAGGTAGATATCTAAAATAAACAGTGGAACTGATTTATATGATTAAATAAAGTTGTTCTTTTATTTAATTTGGACGATTAATTTAACCGTCATCATGTGGACGTATATGATGCGATACCTACTATAGTAACTACATTTGTAGCCATTATAGCCAAAATATCTATTTTTGTTTTTTTATTAGAAATAATTTACTATACAAGTAATTCTTTTTTATATCCTGCTTTGCTATCCGGAGGATATGGATATTCACAACCACAATATCTTAATTGAACATCTGGATTATTAATAAGTTCTTTACTTTCCTTGATTATAGGTACAGTAGTGGGTTTGACTCAGTTTAGAATAAAAAGATTATTTGCCTACCGGTGAATGGGCCGTACTGTGGGCTAAACTATCAAATTCCGGGGAACTTCTAATGCCTTTAGGTACCAAGCTATAATCGAAAGATTATAAGTGGCTGACTTAATTTTTCAGGTATGGTAACAAGCCAAAGGATAAGTTTATAACTTAATAATAATAATAAACAAATGATAAGTTATAACCTTAATGAACAATCGCGGATCTAAATCAGTAGTAAGCGGCTCCGCCTCTTAATAGCTTGCTTCTCTTCGGGCTACAGGAAAGAAAGCTACTGTAAAAGAGCAACGAGTAGACGGTAGTTATTACATGTGTAGCTTTTACCTTTCAGCCTTCCTTATAAGAAGCAGCAAGGTTAGGGAAGGGCAATAAAAATATCTTTAATAATCTTTTTATCTTTTCTTATTATATATAAGTATAAGGTATTTTTTTTTTCATGTAATTAAGGTGTATTCTAATAATAATAGAAAGGAATGCTTACTTAGTGCTGCGTAGTATGCAGCAATAAAAGATTTAAACTATTTGTAACTTTTCTATCTATTATTTACGGCAAAGTTTTGGTTGCTTCACGTTTACAACCAAAACAATATGGTTTAGCTCCAATAAATACATCTTACAGAAGAAGATATTCAACTTCTTCAACAGTTAAGAGTGATATTATTAACAATAATAAAAAAGAATGCACTACTAATACTACAGATTTATCTCCCGTCAATCCTTCTAGAAGGATTGAATGGGTGACACACAGGTGATAACTTAAGTCCTTGATTTATTACAGGTATCACTGACGCTGAAGGTAGTTTCTCTTGTATCATTAAACGTAATATGGCTTCTCGTTTTTCGCTCTTATCCACATCTTATTCAGTACTTTGTTCTAGACCTGTGGGCTTATACAGGGGTCTAGGGATAACCGTAAGAAACTATTCAACCGTTAACACTTCAGGTGGTACTATACAGCCCGTAAAAATATATAATAATATGGGCCTAGATAGACTTCGGCGCAAGCCGAAGGAAAATAAAGGTAAGTCTGGTATTTATCGAATCACTAATTTGACAAATAATAAGACTTATATTGGATCTAGTGTAAATTTAAGTCATAGATTTTCTTGTTATTATTCCATTAAGCATATAGTAAGATTAAAAACTAGTAACATTTGTAAGGCTTTAATTAAGTATGGGTACTCTGGGTTTAAATTAGAGATTTTAGAATACTGCTCTATTAAGGTATTACTTGAGAGAGAACAGTACTATTTTAATACTTTAAACCCTGAATAGCGCTCCGCTGGTTTTTTTTTTTAAAAAAAATAAATAAAGACGGCTGGTTCAAATTTTGGTTATAAACATACTGAAGAAACCTTAATGAAATTTAGAAAGCGTAGTCACACTGAAGAAGTCAAAGCCCAAATATCTCTGAGTTCTTTAATCCCTCTTTAATCCTTCTAGAAGGATTATACAGGGAGGGATTATACAAAGAGGTAGAAAACACTCAGAAGAAACCTTAGCCAAATTAAAAGGTCGTATCCGTATTTTTTTATAAAAAAAATACAGAACGGTCTGGGAGGGCTAAAGTTCAATTGGAAGTGTATGACCTAGATACTGGGATAAAAACTATTTATCCTACAATGAAAGGGGCAGCTCAAGCATTAGGTATATATACAGGAACCATTAGTACATATTTTTCAAGGAGCTCCTCGGCACCTTTTAAAGGAAGGTATATTTTCAAAAAGATTGTATTAGATACGTAGATAGTAGGATCTTAGAGTTAGTCCCACCACCATGACCCTTGCTGTACCTTAGTTAAGCACTATGCCGGACGGGTTGAAGTCGTATTCCAAATTGCTCTTCATACAAAAGATCTTAAACTTTTGGAACAAATTAAAGCTTACTTTGATGGTGTAGGGATAATTACTAAATCTGAAGCTAAAAGTATGTGTGCATTCAGAGTTACTTCTCTTAAACAAATGATTTCCCCCTTTAATCCTTCTAGAAGGATTAAAGGGGGAAATTCTTTTACCTCATTTTGCATTGTACCCTTTAAAAACTAAAAAAGGTGCCGATTTCCAACTTTGATTAGATATCGTTAATATTATGCTTAATGCAAAAAGTTTAACTGAAAATGACCGCTATTAATCCCATTTTTTTTCGCGTACCCGCTGCGCGCTAGAATCCCATTTTTTTTTCTACAAAAAAAATTGGATTAAAGCACAAAAAAAATTGGATTAAAGCACAAAAAATAGCGCTCGCGCTCTATAAGAGCTTCATTGAATTTAGGTTTATCTGAGGTATTAAAAGCAGCTTTCCCTGACTATATTCCAGTATCTAGACCTAGCTTATCTATTACACAAGAATTACTACATCCTGAATGAATGGCCGGGTTTACTACCGCCTTTCGGCTTTTTAGTTTTTACTTAACTAAAAAGTAAAAACCCAGGACTAGGTCCCGGGCCTAGGCCGAGGGGGAGAAGGATGTTTCCTTCTTCTCTTTTTCCCCCCTCTTTAATCCTTCTAGAAGGATTATACAGAGGGGGGAGGTAAGGAGAAGAATGGTCGTAATAAATAAATGTGGAGTAGGTGTTCAATTAGTTTTTCAACTAGCTCAACATCTACGAGATGAATTATTATTAGAAAGCTTTGTAACTTACTTTAATTGTGGTCGTCTGGTTCGTGTTGTTGAAAATCACTGAGGTTATTTCCAATCTACTAAATTTTCTGATAATTATGATATAATCATAGAATTCGACCGCTTCGCACAAAAAACATCCTATACGGTAGCTGCGCAGAAAAAGGTAAAGATTTCGCTGATTGAATTAGAGTAGCAGAAATTATTAAAAGCGGTGGACATTTAACACCAGAGGGTTCTAAGGAAATTATGCAAATAAAATCTGGAATGAACACTGGAAGATCTATCGATCTTTAAACTTCAGTTACTTCTGACAATTAGTAATTTGGTGCTTGCTGCTTCTATCTTAAAGGGTAAGCAGCGCTACACACAAATCAACCAACAGACAATCATTAGCAGATAAGTCTGTTAATTAATTATTAAGTAGGTCGGTTATAAGATCAGTATAAGCTAGTTGCTTGTTTATTTCTACTAAGGGTCTATTTCTTCCTTGCTTCGCAGCTTCGCTGCTTCTAATCCCTCCGGGCTACGAGAAGTAGCGACCCTCCACCAAGTAGACTTAGTAAACAAGATTTTTGTTGTTATCATTTTTGCTGTTTTTTTGCTGTTGTTTATTGGTCATACTATATTAGGAATATTTGTCGTAACATTAAGACAGTACTATCTCTCATGTAGGATTTATATTATTAGCTTTAAGTATATCTACAATAGAATCAACTCAAGCTTTTGTATTTTATTTAATACAATATTCTATTAGTAACTTAAATGCATTTATTATATTAATAACTATAGGGTTTTCTTTATATTCTTATTCAAATAACAATAAAGAGTATAAACAATTAATAGATAAAAACAATTCTCCTGCTTGGAGGTCTGGGAAACCTCTTCTTCTATGGGAGTTATGGCCAAATTCCGGGAACTTCCTAAAGCTTCTGATACCAAACTATAGTCGAAAGGCTATAAGTGGATGAAGTAATCAATCATGTAAGGTAACAAGTCAGAAGATGATCAAAAGAGAAATGGTATACCGCGGATCTAAATCAGTAATATTAGCTAATAATATTACTGTAAAAGAGCAACGAGTAGACGGTCATAAATGTGCTAAATTAGCAGCACATTTAAGGTATGCTCTAATGGGTTTCGAAAGAAATTATCAAGTCAGAATCCCTTCTAACCATTTAATTACATTAAAAAGATCATATACTTCTCTATCCACAGTGAAGTCCCATATATCTAATTTATCAGGTAATTTAAACCCTTTCTTCTTAACAGGTTTCTCCGATGCTGAATCGAATTTTACAGTGAGAATCTTTAAGAGTAATTCAGTAAAAGTAGGCTGAGTTGTACAACCTATTTTTCAGATAGATTTACACAAAAAAGATCTTACTTTATTGAAAAAAATTCAAACATTTTTAGGTGTAGGGGAAATTTATCATAAAGAAAATTCTTCTAATTATATGGTACAATCTTTAAGTGGTTTAAGTGTAATAGTAAATCACTTTGAAAAATATCCTCTTTTAACTAAAAAATGGGCAGATTTCAAGTTATTTGCACAAGTAGTTGCCTTGATGAATAAAAAAGAACATTTAACAATTTCTGGTTTACATCAAATTGTATCTATTAAAGCTTCTATGAATAATCTACGTCTTTCGCCATTACTTAAAACTGCTTTCCCGAATATTATTCCGGCTATAAGACCAGAACGTTCTAACATAGTTGAACATTTATTAAAATCTAAGATTGACCCGTGTTGAATGGCAGGTTTCGTAGCAGGAGAAGGATGTTTTAGTATTCGAATTACTAAATCTTTAACGATGAAAACTGGATTCCAAGTACAATTAAGATTTCAGATAACTCAGCATTCTATTGATAAGGTATTTATGGAGAGCTTGGTAAACTTTTGAGGCTGTGGTAAGGTGTTTTTAAGGTTTAGAGAAAACAAAGTTGATTTTCAAGTTCTAAAAATTAAAGATCTGTCCGAGAAAGTTATTCCTTTGTTTCAAAGTATATCCTTACAAGGTGTTAAACATCAAGATTTTTTAGATTTTTGTAAAGCAGTAGAAATAATGAAAGCAAAGGGACATTTAACTAAGGAAGGATTAGATCAAATACGTATATTGAAAATGGGTATGAATACTGGTAGAGAATAAAAACAGGTCTGTAATTTTGTATTTATTTGTATGATGAATTTGACCGCCATGGTACAGTTAATTAGTCAACTAAGGGGATATTTTTATATAAATCCTTTATTAGCTTTAAGTTTAACTATTACTATATTTTCTTTTGCAGGTATTCCTCCCCTGGTAGGTTTTTTTGCTAAACAAATGGTATTAAGTGCTGCTATAGATAAAGGTTATATTTTTCTATCTTTAATCGCTATTCTTACAAGTGTAATTGGGGCAGTTTACTATCTAAATGTAATAAAAGAAATTTATTTTTATTCTTCTGATTATAAAATAAATCCTTTATTTAAAAATTCTAAATTAAACGGGGATATTATTGATAGAAATAATAATATAATTAAATCTATTACATTTAATTATAAAAATATAACTATGTCTAGTTCTGTCTCTATTACTATCTCAATAATTACATTAGTAGTTTTATTATTCATTTTTATGAATAAAGAATGATTAAGTATGGGTACCATTTTACCCCTATTCTTACTATATGCTAATGAGTATTATACTCGTAATTTATTACTGCTATTAAATACAAATACAAATACAAATACAATTTCGAGCTTCGCTACCAATACTTATCTAATTAAGTATCCTTCTCTTAACACATACAATGTATTGTCATATATTAATAAACCGTTTGCCTTTATCAATCGTACTAGATATATGTCTATATGTAGATCTCACTTATCTTCTATTTTGTACCCTTCGGGTAGCGTAGCTACTCAACAAAGGTACTTAACGTACTCAACCACTGGTCATAATTATAAGACTAAAGCTATATCACCTTTATTTATAACAGGTTATTCAGATGCTGAAGGTTGTTTTAATGTTGGTTTTCAAAGAAATCCTAATGGTAAATTCTATGTCCGTCCTTTATTTCAAATACAAGTTCACTCTAAAGATAGTTTATTATTAATGCAAATTAAAAATTATTTAGGTGGTATTGGAAATATTCATATTAAGGGGAATAAATCAATATTTGCGATAAGATCTTTAGATGATATTTTAAAAATCATTTCACATTTTGATAATTACCCTTTAATAACTCAAAAAAGGGCTGATTTTTTACTATTTAAGGAAATAGTCTATAAATTAGTTGATGGGGAACATTTATCAGCCAAAGGTTTACAAGAAATTGTAAATATTCGTGCTTCGATAAATTTGGGTTTATCGGATTCCTTGAAGGCTATTTTTCCTAATACTGTCCCTGTTCCTAGACCCCTTATAGAAAATATTTCTATTCCGGGTTCTGAATGGATGGCGGGATTTGTTTCAGGTGAGGGTTGTTTTTTAGTTAATTTGGCTAAATATGGTGAAGGTAAATTAGATAGAGTTTCATTAAGTTTTAAGGTATCTCAACATTTAAGAGATGAATCATTACTAAGATCATTTATTACTTTTTTTGGATGCGGTATATTCAATTATCACGCCCTCTCGGCCCAGGCCTATGGCCCTGTGCCTAGGCCGAAGGGTGGAAAGAGTAAGTTGGGTGCTGGAGTATTTATTGTTAGAAACTTTTCTGATATATGAGATAAAATAATTCCATTATTTAAAAATCATGAGATAAGAGGTATTAAAAGAGAGGATTTTGAGGATTGAATTAAAGTAGCTGAAATTATTAAATCTAGGACTCATCTAACCGAAGAGGGGATAGATAAGATTCGTGAAATAAAATCAGGTATGAATAGTAACCGTTCGGGTTACTAAGATAATTATTTAGGCGCGAGCCGTAGCGAAGCTCGGCTACTCGTTTTTATTTATAGTACTTAGCTGAGTTGCAATAGGTTGCCCAATTAATTTGGTTAATAATAGCCAAATTTTTAAAAAAGATTGGATTAATTGCAAGAATATCAAAACCCCGATGTTTATTTGATGATTTGCAGCGAAGTTTGTCTTAGTTTTATAATAGTAGTACGTAGTACTCACTACACTTTACTTTAATGATATTAGACAAAACCGTTCAACGACTAATAGGTGAGTAAAACTAACAATAATCCTATATAAAGATCCAATGCCCATTTAACTGTTAACATAATGTAGCTAAAGCTACAGTTTAGTGGGTAAATACATAGTCTGAACAATATAAAGATATATTGAAAAATTAATTTAAGTTAAGATTTATTAACTAATTAATTGTTAACATGCTTGACTATATTGGTACAAGTTTTATTTAATTATTAATTAAATGAGTAGTTTTACATTATTAATTTTATTTGTATGTATAATAGCTATTTTATTTTTAGCTATAAATTTTATTTTTGCTCCTCATAATCCTAAAAATTGAATAGGGAAATCAATAATAAATTGGGATAAACTATCAAATTCCGGGAATGCCTTAAAGATTCTGATACCAAGCAATATTTGAAAAAATATGAGTGGCTGAACTAATTACTCAGGTATGGTAACAATTCAGAATATATACGAAAGTTTAATAGGTAATCGCGGATCTAAGTCAGTAATACATTCGACGAAACAGTCGAGTATTATTGTAAAAGAGCAACGAGTAAATGGTAGTTGCATTAGATATATTAATAGAAAATATAATTTAATGTTAAAATGTACTCTAGTGGGCTTCGAAAGAAGTTATCAGATCAAAATCCCTTCTAACTCTATAAGTTTAATAAGAAATTTATCTACGCTAAAATCTAAACTAGATCCTTCATATGTAACTGGATTTACAGATGGTGAAGGTTCTTTTATATTAACTATAATTAAGGATAATAAATACAAAACAGGTTGACGTGTTGCGTGTAGATTTGTAATAAGTTTACATAAAAAAGATTTAATATTATTAAATAAGATTAAAGATTTTTTTAATACTGGTAATGTTTTTTACGCGGGTAAAGATGCTTCACAATACCGTGTAGAATCCTTAAAAGGTTTAGAAATTATAATTAACCATTTTGATAAATATCCCTTAAAAACAAAGAAACAAATTGATTATATTTTATTTAAATTAGCTTATAATTTAATTAAAAATAAAAACCATACTACGAAAGATGGTTTATTAAAACTTGTTGCTTTAAAGGCGGGTATGAATAAAGGTTTAAATAATGAATTATTAATTGCTTTTCCTAATATTGTTCCTATCTTAACACCTGAAATTTCGAGCTTGCGAGCTCCGTATAATCCAATTTTTCCCCCCCCCCCCCCAAAGAGGGGGAAAAATGGGATTAAACTAAATAAAAATATAGAAGCTTTTTGATTAACAGGGTTTACAGATGCTGAAGGTTGTTTTAGCGTTGTAGTATTTAAAAATAAGACATCTAAATGCGGAGAATCGGTAAAATTAAGTTTTATTTTAACTCAAAGTATTAGAGATGAATATTTAATTAAAAGTTTAATTGATTATTTAGGATGTGGTTATACAAGTTTAGATGATAGAGGAACAATTGATTTTAAAGTATCTAATTTTTCTAGCATAAGAGATATCATTATTCCATTTTTCAATAAATATTGTTTAAATGGTAATAAATTTTTAGATTTCGCAGATTTTAGTAAAGTTGTATCATTAATGGAAAATAAAAAACATTTAACTCAAGAAGGATTAGATGAAATAAAAAAAATCCGTGATAAAATGAATACAAATAGAAAACAATAGTTTAAATTACTAAGGTCAATTATTATTTATAGATATGAGAAATTTGATTCAAACGTATCAAGAAAAATATAGTATATTTGAGTGTGGTTTTCACAGCTTTTTGGGTCAAAACAGAACTCAATTTGGAGTAAAATTCTTTATATTTGCTTTGGTTTATTTATTATTAGATCTAGAAATTTTATTAACATTCCCTTTTGCTGTTAGTGAATATATTAATAATGTATATGGACTATTAGTTACTTTAGGTTTTATAGTTATTATTACTATAGGATTTATATATGAATTAGGTAAAAGTGCACTAAAAATAGATAGTAGACAAACATTGTTTATTACTAAAATAAATGCAAGTTATATTACAGAATCTTTAAATAAGATTACAAAATTATAAAAATTTATTCATTGAAGTTTCCTAGTTCTGCTGCTTGCTACGTAGTAGGCTTATTTCTGCAGCTTAGAAGTATGCAGCGCTGCTTAGCGTTACACAGCACAGCACAAAGGGTCAGAAGCACACTACTAATACTAATACTAAGAAGTACTACTACTTCTTATTTCATAGTAGTAGTAGGCTGCTTTGCATAGCGGAGCTACTACTACCACGAAGTACTGCATACGAAGTACGAAGTACGAAGTACGCACAGGATGCTTACTTCTTTGTATAATCCCTCCCTGTATAATCCTTCTAGAAGGATTAAAGAGGGATTAAAGGAGCATGAAAAAAAATTTTTTTTACTCACTAATGATTATTAAAATAATTAAGTGAGATGAATGGAAAAATATTTATCTCATTTTCTTCTACCTTTCGGCTTTTTAGTTTTTACTTAACTAAAAAGTAAAAACCCAGGACTAGGTCCTGGGACCTAGGCCGAAGGGGTGCGTGCCTAGAAAATTGTTGGGTGTTGGGTCGCTTGCTAATAAAAAAAAAAGGGGGGGGGTTACTAATGTAGAATTGACTTAATTCGTTGCTACGCAGCAAGCTACAACTGCGATTACAAGAAGCTGTTGGAGACGTTGTTGCTGGTCATGGTACAGAGCAGCAGAAGAACGCTACTAAAAAGTAAAAACTTATAAATTATCAGATCGATGTGCTTACTTCTTATTTCATAGTAGTACGAAGTACTACGTACTACTAATACGTATTACTAATACGCACTACTAATACGCACCCTTTGGGTAGCTACGCTATCCATACCCCTAGGGGTCAGAAGCATCCCTTTGGGTAGTAGTAGGATATGGATACAGAAGTAAGCGTACTTCGTATGAAGTAAGCACACATCTATAATTTAAATTCTTAGATTAACAGGTTTAAATAATTTAATTATAAAAAAACTAAAATAAATATTGAATAGTATAATGATAAGGATTATATATATTTGTATTAAAATAAAAATGATACAAGCTGCAAGAATTATAGGTACAGGTTTAGCTACTACTGGTTTGATTGGAGCAGGAGTAGGAATTGGAGTTGTATTCGGGGCATTAATATTAGGTGTGGCTAGAAATCCCAGTATGAGGGCACAATTATTTTCATATGCTATATTAGGATTTGCTTTTTCTGAGGCTACAGGGCTTTTCGCATTGATGATCCGAAGGGTGTTAGGTACCCTTTTAGGTTGTTAAAAGTCTAGATGAACTCTAGGCTAGTTAATCTATTCTATTCTAAGCAAGATAGTAGTATAGAGAGGCAAGATTTTCAAATTGCGGGAATACCCTAAAGGAATCTTAACCAAGTAAGTATGGTAACATAACTTATGGCACAGGTAATGACTCGTGGTATGGTAAAATCAAGATTTATAATTCAATGGGCAATCCGCAGCCAAGTACCTTGCTTTAGTGCGTGCCTACAAAAGGAGGTATGCAGTTCAACGACTAAATGTAAATCGGCTTTTTAGTGCTTCGATAAAAAATCGCGCATACTTCGTCAGCACTAAATTGGCTTAAAATATAGTCTAACCCAGTGTGAAAATACTGACTTTTTAAGGTGTGCTTCGTGCTTCTAATCCTTCTAAGCATTTAGCTGCTACGCTGGTATAGATAGCCAAAAGTCTTTATTAAGTGGACTTTCCACGAATCTCAGATAGATTCTTGGTAATAGTTCGGAAAAGATCGCCTAACCTGTCTGTATATTTAATGATAGGTCAAAGATCCTTGCTTGGGCATTTTTATTATTATATGTTGCTTAATATTAACAGATATTAATCTAAATTTAATTGAATATTTATTATCTAAGTGATCGGAAATTTATAACGTAGCGCCGGTAACCTCCGGAGCATCAGCGAGAAAAAAATTTCCGTTTCGCGCATCTAACGCTATTAATCCAACTAGAATGAGGGATAGGCGTAGCTTTAGCTCGCTAACAGACTCAGGATGTAAGATTAAAGAAATTAAGGTTTTAGATGTTAAAAATAATATAATTTCTAGCTATCTTACTATTCGTAAGGCTGCGATTGCTATTAATGTGGACGTAAAATCTTTAAATTCTCATATTTGTTCTAAAAGTTTATTAGGGTTAAATACATTATTTAAAGATCAATATTTAATAACAGTAGAGTTATCAAATTCTACAGGACAGGGGCAGTTAAGCAGCAACCACTGTGGCTCTATTAGTTTAAATATTAATACTTTAGCATTAAACAAATTGTATGTTTATTTACCAGATAAAATAACCCTAGCTTTTGTATTTAATAATATCGTAGAGGCTTGCCGAAAATTAAGTCCTATGAGATGTGAAAAATTCACGGACTCTGAACTAAAAAAAAATAAAAATGTTCAATTTATTTTACGTGTTATAAATAAAGGAGTACTTACTAAAACAGAGCTAGGAAAGTTTTATATTTTTAAAAATCCTGGTCATTCGGACTGTTTAGCTTTGATTGTTTGAGGTTCTAATTTATGTAGTACAATTGGTTCAAGTTTTAGCCAAAAGGAGCGGGATATGATAAAGCTACCTAGTTATCAGTATAGTGTTATTATCGGAGTTGTTTTATCTGACGCAGGTTTGGCTACTTCAGTACGTAGTAAAAATTATTTATTCCGGTTTAAACAGTCTTTAGATAAATCTGGGTATGTATGGTTTGTTTTTTCTTATTTAGCTCACTATTGTTCTAGCTTACCTTATTTAGTTAGAGGAGAAAGAGCTGGTAAGGAAACTAAAGCTTTAGAATTTTATACTAGAGCCTTACCATGCTTTACTGAACTATCTCATTTATTTTATCGTAAAGGAATTAAAATAATTCCAGAGAACATATATGAGCTATTAACTCCTGTTGCTCTAGCTCATTTTATAATGGGGGATGGTTCTGTACGAGAACATGGTTTAATTCTTTGTACTGACTCTTTTGAATTAGTTGATACGGTACGTTTAATGAATGTGTTAATGATTAGATACAATGTAGATTGTACATTACGTTTTCATACTCAAACTCATCCAAGAATATATATTAGACAACGTTCTATGCCTATTATTAGGGAATTAGTTAAATCTCATATGGATAAATCAATGCTGTATAAAATAGGATTGTAATACTACTAACTGTGAATAATTTAGGGATACTTTTAGCTTATAAAGAAAAAAAAAGAAAAAAAAACCGCGTGCTAGCTTTTACTATTACAAGTCGAGGTATAAATAGAAGTTTACGTTTTATGCAGAGTTTAGAAAAATCTGGATACGTATGACATCTTTTTTTATTATTATCTCACTATTGCCCACGTTCCCCTTATCTGATCGAAAGAATAAGAAATGGGGTTTGTAGTTATGGTTTGGAGTTTTATACGAGAGCCTTACCTTGTCTTAGTGAGATATATGAGCTATTCTATCCTAAAGGAGCTGTGCTAAAGGAAAAAATTATTCCTTCAAATATTTACGAACTTTTAACTCCAATAGCTTTAGCACATGTCATCATGGGGGATGGTTCGGCACGAGACTCTGGTTTAACTCTTTGTACTGATTGTTATACTATTAATGATGTAGTTAAGTTAATGAATGTTTTAATTATACGATATGGCATAAATAGTACATTACAACAAAAGAGGGATAACCAATATCGTATTTATATTAGATCTAGTAGCATGCCTTTACTTAGATCCATTGTAACTCCGCATATGCATTCTTCTATGCTGTATAAACTAGGTAAAGTGTAGCCGTAGCTTCGCTACTCCGTAGGCGTATTTCATAGCAAGCTCGTAGGGTCTCAAAGAAACCTGAGGCTACTGGGTTAAGCAGCAAATAGCTCAGTTTAAAGGAGGTAAATTGCCAAAAGTACATAGTGTTTAACATGTTAATTTGCAGCTAAGTTTAATATAATACACAAGATATATATTAAAAATGTTCAACGACTAGTAGATGAGTAAAGTATTAACAATAATTCTACCGTGTGCGCCTCCATATTTTATAATATAAAATATAAGACATAGTCTAGACAAGGGAGAGATCTCTTGGTATATTAAAGTATATATCGTAGCTTATTTAATGTACTTTAAATTGAACAATTTAAGTAGAAAATTTTCTACTATTATTAATAAATCATTTAATTCGCCAAGTAGTTACGATCCTGTAAAAACATATTACGAACCTAAAAATGAAAGAGAACAAATTCGTAAAGATAATAACGGGAAAGTAGGAGTGTATGTGTGACAAAATAAAATCAATAACAAACTGTATGTAGGTAGTGGTGATCCTCTATACTTAAGATTAAGTGATTACTATCAATCATGATATCTAAAAAGTAAAAAAAATTTATATATTGTAAGATCATTGAACAAATATTCGATGAATAATTTCATTTTACATATAATGGAATATAGTGATTTAGATAATGTTATAAAATGTGAACAAAAATGAATTGATTTATTAAAGCCAGAATATAATCTTAACCCTACTGCTGGAAACAGTACAGGGTTCAAATTTAGTGATGAAAGTAAAGATAAATTAAGGGTCCTAGCTACAGGAAGGAGACATACAGAGGAGGTTAAAAATCTTATGAGTAAAAATCGTCAAGGTATAAATAATAGTTTTTTTAATAAAACACACACTCCCGAGACTATAGAGAAATTAAAAAATTTAGCTCAAAATAGAACATATGTTCCTGTTAAAGGGTTAGATGTAGAAATAACTGACCTGGAAACTAAAATTACTACTACTACTAGTAGTGTAAGGGAGGCAGCTAAATTATTAAACTCGGATATTAAAACTTTATTAAGGAGAGAGAAAACTCAATTAATTAAAGGTATAAATAAGCCGTATAAAAATAGATACATTATTACCATAAACAGAGGTAATAATTAATAAAAAGTATTTGCTTTAATGATGGCCTTTTTATTATTATATGTTGCCTAATATAATAATAAGATAACATCATATCTAAGTATGCTTATTTCTGCAGCTATTAAGCAGCAGAAGTAAGCTAGAAGATAAAATTAAAATAAGTACGCCACTACAAACAGTAGTGCTTATTGGTTAGGATCAAGAAAGGAATGAATCGGGGTCTGACATTAATACAAAGATCTAGATGCTTCCTGCTACGCAGTGATGATCTTACACAAAACTGATAAGACTTGATAATTTAATGGTAGAATGCAGTGCTACGGACATTGCTGTGTGAGTTCGAATCTTGCTCAAGTCTCGCTATCCGTATTACATATCATTTATGTTAGGATAGCACTGCTTACTTCTAATCTAAAGGATATAAGTAAGCATGCTTACTTATTATTTTATAGAAGTAGCGCTTGCTTACTGCTACGAAGTAAGCAAGCACTGCTTCGCTATCCATACCCCTAGGGGTCAGAAGCATCCTTTTGGGTAGTAGTAGGATATGGATACGAAGTAAGCGTACTACTAATACTAATACTAATACTAATACTAATACTAATACTAATACGTAGGAAAATATAAAATTTATATTTTTATTTTTAATTATTTGTATACGATACACTATTGAATAGTACTTTATTTATAACATTTCAATTAAAAAATAATTTTTTCTACTTTAATAAAAAAAATGAGAATATTAAAAAGTCATCCTTTATTGAAATTAGTTAATTCATACGTTATAGATGCATCACAACCAACTAACATAAGCTATTTATGAAATTTTGGTTCTTTGCTTTTACTTTGTTTAGTTGTACAGATTATTACTGGTATTACTTTAGCTATGGAAAAAAAATTGTGTAGCTATAAAATCTTACAAATTGCTGGGACACCCTTAGTTAGGGCAATCAGCAGGAAAGCAACAAATAAAATAGTTGAATCTTCAGAGACTAAAGGTAAGACATGTGTTTTTTTTTTATTTTGGCCCTTGATTAGGCTGTTGAGTATAATAATACCTAGCCTAGCTATGCAAGGCAAAAGTGAAATTATTGAGAGTTTATATAGTAATCCTTAAATACTAAATAAAGACACATGATGAGATAGTCCAACTTTTCGAGAGAATAAAGATATTTATGCATATTGTTTCCTATTTATTAACTTTATTGATTGCTATTGACTCTTTAACGGTTGTAATAGACAACTACGCAAAAGGTCGTGGTATCTCTAATCTAAATAATAAATCGAATTTACCTGGTAAAAATGTAGTCAGATATTCCTCCGGCATACCCTTCGGGTCAGCAAGAAGCCCGGGTATTAAATTAAATCCCTGATTCGTAACGGGGTTTGCTGATGGGGAATCATCTTTCTCTATGTCTGTATTTAAATCTAAGACGGCAGCAATAGGTTGAACTATTGAACCTTGTTTTATCATTACTTTACATATAAAAGATATAGAATTATTAAATAAAATTCAATTGTTTTTTGGTGTAGGTTCAGTATCAACTATTGGTAATAAGGTTGCACGTTATAGAGTTAGATCTAGACAAGATCTAAAAATAATTATAGCACATTTTGAAAAGTACCCGTTACAAACCACTAAGTTTATAAATTTTATGTCTTTTTGTAAAATATTAGAACATATGAATAATAGGCTACATGCTACCGTTCCAGGGTTCTTAAAACTATTATCTTTAATAAATAAATTAAACAATCCTTTATCTGAATCTTTACTTGCAAATTTAGCACCTTTAGGAAAAATTCCATCTTCTGTTCAGAAGATGAATTATATTCTGCAGAGTCATTAAACATCAAGGATAAATTGGAACCTTGATGAATATCTGGATTTGCTACTGGTGAAAGTTCTTTTACATTCTTTACAAGAAAGCGGGTTAATGCTGCAGGTAATATAGTTAAAGATTATACACTTATATTTGAAATAGGACAAAAGAGTGATAATTTATATCTTTTAAATTTAATAGTTAATAGCTTTGGGTTCGGTAAGGTTTATACTGAAAAAAGAGGTTTAAGTAAATTTAGATTAGTTCCTAGAGATCTAATTTTAAATGATTTAGTGCCTTTTTTTGATAAATACCCTTTAGAGGGTAATAAAGCTTTACAGTATTCGGTTTGAATTAAAATTGTAGATGCTCTTCATAAAAATCCTAGATCTACTCATAGAGAAAATAAGGTAGAGACTCTAATAAAAGAGTTATCTAGGCCCCCTTCGGGGTCCTAACCCCGATGGGGCTAAGCCCCACCAGGGCTAGTTTAAATAAATAATATAAACAATATAATAAAACGGCATTATAACCCTAGCGTTGCTGAAGCCTTTAATTCTATAGAACATATCTAAATCATAATGTGTTCTTTAAATCAAGCTGTATGCTGGAAAACCTTATTTTTTTTACAAAGATAATCAGCAGGAAACCAAAAAAAAATAGCGCTCCGCTCTTTTTTATAGGAATCCCTCAGAGACTAATACGCTTGACTACTAATTTATAACTATAGATTGGTAGAAGATAGAGTCCAACCATCCCCGAGAGGGGATGATTAAAAAATTTGATTATGTTTTTACCCTTCATTGATAGCATGTATTTATCAATGTAGCGCTCCGCTGGTTTTTTTTTTTAAAAAAAATAAATAAAGGGGTCGGTGTATATATTACCTTTTAAAAATAAAATGGAGTCCAATGATTTCTCAACTATTAATAGCTCTTCTCATATAAAAGTAAATACAAGGCGTTTACCTTTAGTTTCCTACTTTGGAAGTTCAGTGCGTAGCACCAGAGGGTTAACGCTTGGAATAAGAAACTTTTCTACTAAATCAAACATAATAGCTTGTGCAGAAAATAAGCTAAATGTTAGCCCTTCGGTCCAGAACCAGGGACAGAGTCTTGTCTCTGGACCAGGGTCGATGGATGAAGAGTTTTTATTTTGATTTGCAGGTTTTACAGATGGAGAAGGTAACTTTTCTATTATATTAGACGGTTCTTATATTAGATTTAGATTTAAAATAAATTTACATATCGATGATTTACAAGTTCTTAAAACCATAAAATCTAAATTAAAAATAGGTAATATAATAATAGAAGAGAATAGAAATAGCTGTGCATTTGTAGTACAAAATTTTTCAGTTTAATCCCTCTTTAATCCTTCTAGAAGGATTATACAGGGAGGGATTATACTGAAAAATGTTTTATGTCCTATATTCATTAACTTTCCTTTACTTACTAGTAAAAAATTAGATTTTCAAGATTTTTACAACGCTATTCTTATTAAAGCTAAAAGTAATAATGGAAATTTATCATCTTCAGATAAAAGAGTTAAAACTCTTTTATCTCTTAAAGATGGAATGAATTTAGGTAGAACGGTATTTAAATACGATGCTATTGGACCTCAAATTACAATAAACCCCAATTGATTGGTTGGATTTATAGAAGCAGAAGGTACTTTTGGAATTAAAACTGGATCTTCACTATATTTTCAAGTAGCTCAAAAAATTACAAGTCAAGAGTGTTTAAATGCAATAATAACTTTTTTAACTGGACTGTACAATACTAATATTCCTAAAGGTAGTGGTATATTACCTGTTAATGTTACAAGTGCTACTAATATTAGGACAAATGTGGTATCTTTAGTTATTAGTAGTGTAGATGCTTTATACTATCATCTTTTACCTTGATTAGATTCTTCTAAGTTTTATTCCCGTAAATACGTGGACTTTAAATTATGAAGATTAGCTCTTCGACCCTCCCCTTTGCCCTTCGGCCTAGGCCCAAGGACCTAGTCCTGGGTTTTTACTTTTTAGTTAAGTAAAAACTAAAAAGCCGAAAGGGGGAAAACAAAAATTAAGGGTTATTATTATTTAACCGAAGGTAAAAGTTTATTTTTAGATATAGCAGATATTATTAATAAAAGATATAGTACAAGTAATAAATCAACTAATATTGATAAAGTTATTGGAGACTTATTTGAACAGTTTAATGATATTTCAAAAATAGAATCACCGTTTAATAGCGGCTCCGCCTCTTTTAACTCTCATGCGGATAATGCGCTTAAGTTTAGAATAGCAAATAAATCAGATAAACCTAGAATAGTGTATATATACACAAATGAGGGTTTAATGGAGGGTTCTCCTACGCGAAGCCCGCTTCTTTCAGTTTGTAGGCGTACGAATAGCTTCACACGCCTATATCATTAAAAGAGCGAAGCGCTTTATAAATTAAGCAAGATCTTGGAATATAAATACATTGATAAAGACATCTGCCTTTTACAGTGCAGTAAGATGAAGGGAAGACTAATAGCATGCGCTATCTACAGGTATAAAGTATGCTACCCGTATATTGATTATGATTTATGATAATATTTATCTTTCATTGGTACCTATAGTGTCATTTAAGAATGCCGATATACAAAAGTGGGAAATTGTAAAAGAAATAAAAGGTAAGGCTGGAATTTATCTAAGCCCTGCGGGTAGCCCTGCGGGTAGCCCTGCGGGTAGCCCTGCGGGTAGCCCTGCGGGTAGCCCTGCGGGTAGCCCTGCGGGTAGCCCTGCGGGTAGCCCAGCGGGCTACGGATAAATATTAATAACGGTAAAAGTTATGTTGGAAGTAGTGTCGATTTATCTAAACGTCTTTATAGGTATTTTAGTTTAGCTCATATAATAGCCGAATCAAAACATAGTGCTATATGTAGAGCATTAGTTAAATATGGTTACGTAGGTTTTCAGTTTGAAATCTTGGAGTATTGCGATAAGAAAGAAACTCTTATTCGAGAACAATATTATTTAGATTTATTAAACCCTGAGTACAATATTTTGAAAAAGGCGGGTTCTCCTTTAGGTTTTAAGCATTCAGAGGAGACCAAAGATAAATTGAGAGGGGCTAAAATTTTCAGTCCTGAACACTTACTTAAAATTAAAGAACACATTAATAAACTAAATAGTCAACATTCAGTAGCAGTTGTAGTCTCTGATACTGTAAATGGCACTAGTGTTGAGTATGCTTCCATACGTTTAACTTGCCCCTTCGGCCTAGGCCCAAGGACCTAGTCCTGGGTTTTTACTTTTTAGTTAAGTAAAAACTAAAAAGCCGAAAGGCGGAAATTAAAATGTGCCGATGTTACTATTAAAAATTATATAGATAGTAATAATCTTTTTAGAAAGCGTTATATTATTTCTTCTAAAGCTAATAAAAAGCGCAGCGCTTAATATAGTAGAAATAATAATAATAATGAAATACTTTATTTCTAATACAATAGTACCTAAATTTACGTTAGTATCTAAGTTTACGTTAGTCTGTTTGTATCCCTTTTATTTAATTAGTCCTCTTAACACAATAGTTTAGCAAGGCATTAGGTTTAAAATCAAGCAGTAATACTTGTAATCGTTACTTAGATACCAATCGTTTATATAAGGGTAAATATCTTTTTTCGTCTAAGCCCGTAGATAGTGCGTCTAGGTCTTAATTAAAGATATATAATTAATGTGATTATGAGAGACGTATCTAATGGTTGACTTATCCGTTATCTACATAGTAATACAGCTTCTGCCTTTTTCTTCTTAGTGTATTTACATATTGGAAGAGGTATGTATTACGGATCATATAAAGCACCTAGAACTTTAGTTTGAGTTATAGGTACAATTATACTTATTCTTATGATGGCTATAGGTTTCTTGGGTTACTTAAACATAGCCCAAAACGATCACAATATTAAAATAATTACAACTAGAACTAGAACTACAACCGCTTCTAATCCTGACCCTTTGGGTATGGATAACCAAAATAAAAGATACTATTCTACTTATCGTAATAGTAACACTGATATAGTAAATGATTTTATTAAATCTAAAAATCTTAAACCAGTTTTCATTTATGATAATATACAAGATGATTCAGTACGTAAAATTATAGCTAAAGAGACAAAAGGACTTAGCGGTGTTTATATGATATTGAATAAACAAACTTTAAGTTATTATATAGGATCTGCTTCTACGGGAAGATTTAATTCAAGATTTACAAGTCATTTAATATATTTGACTGGTAGTAAAGTAATAAAAAATTCAGTTAATAAGTATGGTTTGCATAATTTTTCTTTTATAGTCTTAGAATTATTTCCTGAAATAGTTAATCAAGAAAATAATAAGAAATTATTAAATATAGAAGATTTTTATATAAAATCTCTTTTACCTGATTATAACATTTTAACTGAAGCAGGATCTAGTTTTGGTTATAAACATACGGAAGTAACCAGGATAAAAATGAAATCTAATTATAGTGAAGCCCGTAGGCAACGAATAGGTACGCTGAATAAAGGTAAAACCTTTTCTATTCAAACTATAGAGAGTATGAGACAATCAGCTTTAAACAGAAAACAAGTAAATTATACAGAGGTAGGGATTATAAACATGAAAAAAAATTCTCAAGCTATCGTAATAAAAGAATTGAATAATATTGTTTATGGTGAATTTAATAGTATAATTGAAACGTCTAAAGCTTTAAATTGTTCTACTAAAACTATACAAAGAGCATTAAAAAGTCCTAGAAAAATCTTGAAAGCCCTGGGTAAGAAATGAGTTGTTAATTAGCGGCTCCGCCTCTAATATTGTGGTCGTAGTCCTGTTATTAACAAGTTTTATGCAATTTATGGAAAAAAATAAAACTTAAAGCAGAATGGTCTGACAAGATCATTGAAGAAATACGTTTCTTTGGCTACACTAGTGAAAACGATCAAAGTATACTTAATTTATAGTATAAGAGATCGTCGGTTCTCCATAGGATCGCGACAGGCTGGGTCACTGGTGGGTAGCTGAAATGCTGCTTAATGCACAGTCGAAACTTTTAGTTAATTTAAACTTAGAATATTACGTACTTTGTAATTCTAACTTAACACTCAGAATTCGAGCTATGTAAACTAAAGGTAAAATAATGCCTCTAACAGTCAAACTCCGGGGAACTCCTAAAGCTTTAGTAACCAAAGAATAAGAGAAATTTTATTACTGGCCTGATTAATGACTCAGGGTATGGTAACATCACTAAAGATGAAGAAGGCAATCTGAAATGGACAATCGCGGATCTAAGTCAATGATGCTTGAAAACATTATTGTAAAAGAGCAACGAGTAGACGGCTGTTGATCGGTTAAGTCTAAGGCAATAGATTTAACCGATTTAAGGTGTATTCTGGTTGAATTTAGAAATAAATTCTTTATACTTTCTGATTTTTTCCTTAATAAAGAAAAATTTATATTATCCATTCAAAAAATTCTATTCTAATTTATATATCTGCCTTCAAACATCACCACCTAAACCTCATAGTTTTTGTGATGAAACATTACAATTACAGAGTAGCATTGGCTTTCAACTTGCAATTGCTAGCTTAGTTACAGTATTCAACCATAAATTATGTTTTTCATTTGTAATTAAATTTATAGTATATGTCCTTTATGAATTGGGATCCATTTTTTATATCTTTATTTGCTGTAATTTTTATATCTTTATTTGCTGTAATAGAGCGCGAGCGCTTAATAAGCGCTCGCGCTCTATTTTGTTTGTTATATTATCAAAAGCGCAGCGCTTTTTTACTATTAAGTAAAATTTTTTGCAATCTTGGTTCTAAATTAGGATTACCAAGAGAAAAGATTAATATTCTTATATCACAATTCTCAAGTAGTAAAGCGCTGCGCTATTATAAACAATCTATAGGTTTATTATTAATAGGAATAATTAAGTATTATTATGAAATATCACTAACTATTACGGAAATTTTTGTTATATTTTTAATTATAATCATTGTTGTACTAATAATATGTAAATTTAGACCCGCCGGAGGCTCGCTATAATCCTTCTGCGAAGGATTATAGCGCAGGAAATCAATATAAAAATTTTTTATTAAGTGTAATAAATGTGAGAATAGTTGCTGCTAAATTATAATTAAAATTAAAACATCAATTTTTTTTTTTATAAAAAAAAAATGGATGGTTATTTAAAGTTCTAAATTAACTAATAGAATATACGAATTCAAAGTTATTCTAGCTTATAACACAATAAGTAAGTTTGTATGTTTTACCATATGGTCAAATGAGCCTTTGAGGTGATAAATTTTATTATTCAACAGATGCGACAAAGGTTTCTAAACCAGATAAGAAATTTATGAGTCTGTTTATGGGAATAGTTGATGGTGATGGGTATATTGAAATAGGTCCACAAAAACAGTACAATTTAAGTGGTACAGCTAAAAGTACTATAAGAGCACGTTTAGTCATTAGATTGCATTCAAGAGATTCAGCTCTTTTAGTTTATTTATCTAAGGTTTTAGGTGTGGGTTCAATTTCTAGTCTTAAATCAGTTAACCAAACAAGATTAATATTTTCAAAAAAGGATTTAACTAATATAATTATACCTTTAATTAAAAATTATAATTTACAGTTTTTAACTGCTAACAGGCGTAATCAATTTGCCCTTCTTAATTATATTATAGATAACCATATTATACATTGAGACAATGTTAATTACATTCCTTCTTGTTCAGAATTTTCTATTCAAGATATATTGAATTTTAGTTTTTTTGCTGATTGAGTAGTTGGTTTCACAGTAGCCGAAGGTTCTTTCGGTGTTAAAGGTAAGGGTGAAGCTTTCTTCCAAATTAAGCAAAAAGGTATTGAAAATTACAATATAATTAAAGCTATATGTTTTTTGATAGTGAATAGAGAACCTAATATAAAGGTTGATTCCCAAGATTGCTATCAGTTAACTTTGTCTTCAAAAGCGGATGTTCAAAAAGTGGTTAACTTTTTTTCTGCTTTTGATACTAGTTTATGTGGCTATAAGCTTATTCAATATAACGAATGGCTTAATTGTCTTAAATCCAGTAATAGATATAAAGATATTATTTTACTGCACTAAATCATATTCAACACATAAATTAAATTTCTTACACGTCAATTGATATATAAATCGCCTAAAATGCTGAATAGTTAGTTTCTTTGTATATTTAAACTTCGTATTCGTACGGAGCGTCCTGACCCGTAGCGAAACTCGGTCCGTACGAAGTTCTCCTTCGGCAAACCCGAAGGCTCGGGCGCCCAATAGAATAGGTCCTCTTAATATCGACATTTTATCTATAATATTTGGATCACTTCTAGGTAAAGGGGAGGCAGAAAAAAGAAAAGACGGTTCTCGTATAATTTTTAATTATAAAGATCTGCATTTAAATTATCCACTTACATTACATAATTTATTATATACCATGGAATATTGCTCTTATTATACGCCAATTATAAGCAAACAACTAGGTAAAAAAAGTAAAATATATAAAACTATGCGTTTTACTACTTGGACTTATACTAGTTTTGATTGAATATATGATTTGTGATATAAAAATAATGTAAAAACAGTTCCTGGAACAATTAGTGAATTTTTAACTCCATTAGCTTTAGCTATATGAGTAATGGATAGTGGTGTAAAAGTACCCCTAGGTTTAAGTTTTGATAAAAGCTTTACGTTATCAGAATGCGAATTGTTAGTTAGTGCTTTAGACATAAATTTTGGTTTAAAAGCTAATATATATAATAAAGGGATACCTTCTCAATATTGTATATTTATTCCTAAAGAATCAATGTTTTGTTTAAGGGATAATATTAGTAAATATGTTATACCTTCTATGAGGTATAAAATACTAGATTAAAAGAAGGAGTGCGAGAGCTTCGCTATCGTACGCGCCTCCTTCTTAGCTACCTTCGTTTATAATAGAGTAGCTTCGCTAGCATACTTCGTAAGCAGGGTGCATACTTCGTAAGCATGGATGGAGAAATATACAAAGGATAAAGCTAACAATTCCAGTATAGTCTTAGTGTTAATATAGGTAGTAATTTTTACTAAGAAGCCTGTTAAATTAAATAACACTAAGGCGATACTTGTGAAAACAGGTCAACAATGTTTGTTTAGCATAGAGACCGTCGGTAGAGTAAACTATCGCGACTAGACTGGTTCACGAGTGGGTGTCTGAAATGATGCTTAATGTTCAGTCGGAATCTTTTCTCGATTGATCCCAATCGTGATTCAAGGCTTTATATTTTATTAAATTCAAAAAAAAATTTTTTTTTGATAAGTATAAAGTACAAGATTTGCTTGTTTTAAACATGAAAAGCTAAAAGCAGAATGGGCAAATTAAAGATTTGGCTACAGTTGAACAGCGAAGTAATAGCTGTAGTAAAATACCGCTAATTGCTGAAAATTCCTAAAATATTAAGACGATCAGCAGGAAACCGTTAGGAGATATACTAGCGGGATCTTAAGAGACTATACGCGGTACATTTAACTTTTATTGTGATATTTTTATTCATAGATAAAGAAAATGAAGATATAGTCCGAACCATTAAAGAGATTTAGTGTAAGGAGAGTCGCGCCTCCTTCCTTTTTTTTAATAATAGTAAATGTTTCAGTATGTTTGCAATCATAAACCTTATTTAAGGTTAATTATTCATACTGGGTTGTATTAATCAAAGGTTTATTGTGTTACTTTTTTAAAATCATCAGCATTATTAAGTTATTACTTAATTTATTTAGGCTTTGAATGTTACTCTTACTCCCTTTTTTTACCTACCTTTAAAGGTAAGAGTAAAACTCTGGTAGAAAACCAGAGTGTTTCATATGCCACTGGTGTCCATAAAGTATCTTCTGAACCTTCTATAGATCCAAATTTCCTAGAATGGTTCATAGGTCTATGCGAAGCAGAGTCTAATTTTTTAATTAGAATAAGAAAAAATGATAAAGGGGATGTATCGGGTTTTGAGTTTGTATTTAGAATTGCCTTACATATAGACGATAAAAAAGTTTTAGAGTACATAAAAAATACATTAGGATGTGGTAGATTAAATACTGAGAGAGATACTATAATTTTTAGTATATCTCAATTAAACGATATTGAGAGAGTATTAATACCTTTATTTGATAAGTTTACATTAAATACTACCAAGTATTTGGATTACCTTGATTTTAAAAAAGCATTTTTTATGTTTAGAAATCGTAAATCTAGCGTCAGAGGTAGCGAATTAACTTTAAATATTATAAAGTTAAAAGAAGGTATGAATAGTAAAAGAGTAAATTTTGTTTTTCCTGAGGATCACAATATAGTAATTTCAGGTAATTATCTTGTAGGTTTACTAGAGGGGGATGGGACATTTTACTTAAATAAGCAAGATATTACTGCTCGTGTTGCACTTGTTACTACTACGGTCAATAGACTAGTATTAGAAAAAATACGTGTGTTTATTTTAGGATTATTGGATGAGTATTCTTATATACTTGGAAGTACAACTAAGTTAGTTAACATTAGCGATAAAAAAGTTAAAAATGGTCTTAGACCTGTTTCTATATTAGAAATTTATCAAATTGATTTTATTTGTAATGTACTAATTCCTTACCTGGATGGTATAGAATTTAGAACTAAAAAATATAAGGATTATCTAGATTTTAAAATAATAGCCTTATTAATCTTAGAAGGTAAATATTTAGCTAATAAAGGTAAAGAATTAATAATTAAATTAGGTGATAGTATGAACAATAATAGATTATCTACTAACCTTAACCAGGTAGTAATAGATGATAACACTAAATCTGAATTAAATATTTTAATAAAATCAGACCCCTTAATAAGTATAGACTCTGAAGGTAGAGCTATGATAATTTATGAAAAAAAATATATAAGATCTACTTACATTATAAGAGTTTACCTTCTAAACGGTTCTGTTAGTTATTATACAAGCGGAATTTCATGTGCTAAATTTTTACACGTAAGTAATTATACTATCACAAATAGATTAAATGATGGTAAACCTGTTAAAAATAAAGAAGGTTTAGTCGTGGCTCAGCGTATAAAAAGAATAAAAGTTTACTCTTCTTTTAACAATACAAATTCTTAACTCGTACTCCCCAGCTCTCTTTAGCTTTTACTCTTAATTGCAAACTAGAGAGTAAAAACCGTAACAACCACTTAATTATAAATCGGTTATGATAGTATTACAAATTTAATTAGTGCTATCCCCTGAATAGGACAAGATATTGTTGAGTTCATTAAAATTAAAAATATATATGTCTTTATAGGACAATTTACATTACCAAATTATGACACTTTGTTTGTGATGGCTACGCAGGGAACTTTACCTGTAATTGGAATCCATTCTTCGAGATCACTGAGCAATAGATCAAAATGACTATCGGAATCTGAATACCTTTCTATTCCTAAATCTTTTTTTGCCTTTTTAGCTGGATTTATAGATGCGGATGGATGTATTTCTATAAAAAGAGACCGGGGTTATGTAACCTTTAGTTTAATTATTTCACTTCATATAGATGATACTTTAATAATTAATTATATTCAATCTATATTAAAATTTGGTAAAATTTATACTTATCCCGGAAGGAAAAGTCCTACAGTTAAATTAGTATTTAATAAAACTGAATTACAAGAGTTATTATTTCCTTTATTTTTACATCATGGAATATTTTTCTTAACTGAAACCCGAAGGGCGCAATATGACATTGCTATGTATATTTTACAAAAAAATATAAAATTTGATTCGGAATTACTCTTATCAGCTCCAGTTATACAAGAACTGCCAACAAGGGCAGAAGATTATGTAAAATTACCTTTTTTTAAAGATTGAATAGTGGGATTTACTTGTGGTGAGGGTTCTTTCTTTATGAAGCAAAACAATGATGGTTGTTTTCAGCTTAAACAAAGATTACATTCGCTTTTGTTTGAGGCTTTTAGGTTAGTATTCAATACTACTCGTAAGATCACTATAGACCAAAACTTGTATATGCAATTTGGAGTGAGTTCCAAATCTGATATACAGGGGGTTATAAATTTTTTCTCTTTTTCTGGATATCATCCTTTGGTTGGTAATAAATCTATACAATACTCAGCTTGATTAGAAAAATTGCGAAATTCCTCACGTTACGGTAAACTTAATTTTCCATGTTAAGTCACAAGACAATTAGGAGGTGGTGGTAATGTAAACTTATAATTTAAAAATTGAGCTCCTCTAGAGTAGTAATATTTTAGAGTAAAATAGAGGTGAATTGCAGAGACACATTAAAAAAATTTACTTCCGATTTTAATAATATCTGCAGCGAAGTCTTGGTGAGATATAAAAATAAGTCATCAAGGAACGTTCAACGACTAACGAGTGCGTATTATATCTACAATAATCTTGACACGAGCACCTCACAACCTTAACTAGCTTACCCTACGGGTCAGGTGCTTTCTTATCCTACGGATCAGGAATTGATATCCGGCGCTACGTAGTAGAGCTTTCTAATGCAATAACTCGATTTTGTGTTTGCTTTTGCTACGAAGTACGAAGTACGAAGTACGAAGTAGCAAATAAGTGGAGCAGCTATTTATATTTATATAGATAAAAAAATATAAAAAGGTTGATGACATAGTCTGAAGAGAAGGCGTGAGCCTTATTAGATCTTTAAATTTATCTAAAAAATTACAACTTATCATCTGAGGAGGTTTCAGCGTAAATAACGCAACTTTAAATAGATTCTTTGCATTACATTTTGTTTTACCTTTTGTTTTAGCGGCCTTAGTTTTAATGCATTTAATTGCGTTACATGATACTGCAGGTTCAAGTAACCCTTTAGGTGTTTCAGGTAATTATGATAGAATAACATTTGCTCCATATTACTTATTTAAAGATTTAATTACTATATTTATCTTTATATTTGTTTTAAGTGCTTTTGTATTCTTTATGCCTAATTATCTGGGTGACTCAGAAAATTATATAATGGCTAACCCAATGCAGACACCTGCAGCCATTGTTCCTGAATGATAGAAAGAAAGATGTCTTTCATAAAAATCTCGTAAATTGCTGGAAATTCTTGTATTACGAAGTAAGTACCGATGTACGAAGTCTGAGAGGATCAGCAGGAAGCTTTTTATATATTTGAGAGAATCTTCAGAGACTAAACACGAGACAATTTAGCTTAATTTTTGTAGGTTAGTGCTAAAGTATACCTTAAAGTTTTAAATTACAATAATTAAAAGCTAGATTGAAGATATAGTCCAAACATATTAGAGATAATATGAATAATAACATAAAAAAATATATTATGATCTTAATACTTTTTTATTCTTTAGCATTAGTTGAGTTTTATTTGCAGCTCGTACCACTAAAGGAGTTGTACGTTTATCTTCTTCAGAAAGAGCTTTAATAAAATTACCAGACAATGTTAAAGAAATACTTGTAGGTATTTTACTAGGTGACGCCCACATATCTCGAAGATCCTCTACTGCAAATTCTAGATTGATATATGCTCAAACAGCTGTAACACACAAAGAGTATTTTGACTATGTATTTAGTTATTTTTTACCTTTCTGTGCTAAAGACTATGTCACTCAATCTAAAATTGTTAGAGACAATAGGACTAAAAAAATTTATAGTGCTATATCTTTCACTACTATGCAACTTCCCTGTTTTAATGAATTTCATGAATTATTTTATAAATTAAATGTAAAGACAATTCCTGGTAATATTTACGAATTGTTAACACCTAGGGGGTTAGCTTTTTGAATCCACTCCTCCCCCGTTAGCTCTCCTTTGGAGAGCTAACTTAGCATTACGTATTACCGGGAATACTTCGTATGTACCGATACGTTTGGAGAACTACCAGGTGGGTGCTACTAATGCATTAAGCCAAATCATTTACCCTAAAACTTATTGATAGGTATTTAAGTTATATTTAATTTAATATTTCTCTTATTTTTTTAGATCGTTATATTTAATATTATAAAATTATATAAGGAATACATTAGAGGCTAGTTGAAGTTGGTTGTGGGATGCTCTTGCTAAAAAAAAGAGACACCTAGTAAGTTATAATGAAGATTAATAATTAGATTTTTTTTTGTATAAAGATAATTTTGTTATTTTGAAGCCTATATGGAGGTCAAATCTAACATCCGTCAGCATGGAGTGATCTTTCTCCAGAGCTTTACTGTTTAACATTTATCCCTGTAGCCTGTTACAATGATGCGCTTACTAATAAAAAGAAAGTTATTCGGGATAATATGGGAAAAACAGGAATATACCGTTGAACTCATTTAGAGACCAATAAATCATACATAGGTAGTAGTGTCAACTTAGGTTTGAGATTAACAAATTATTTTAAAATTTCTTTTATATCTCATCCTAGCCGGAAATCTATGGTTATTAATAAAGCTCTACTTAAATATGGCTATTCAAAATTTAAGTTAGAAATTCTTGAATATTGTTCCGCGAAGGATCTAGCTATAAGAGAGCAATATTATATGGATAAGTTTAGCCCCGAATATAATGTATTGAAAATCGCTTATTCCCCCCTAGGTTATAAACATACCGATGAGTCCTTAGAGAAAGTGCGTAAAAACTTAGAAGTACTAAATTTAAAAAAATCTGTTAAGGTTAAGGTTACTAATATATTAACAAATAATTCGGTAGAATACGATTCTATTAGAAAAGCGGCTGATGGCCTTAATGTTAATAAAAATACTTTAAGTAAATATATATTAGAATCTAAACTTTTAAAGGATACATATAAGTTAGAATCCAACTTAACTTTGTCTAGCTATGATTCAAATTATACTGATCACCCTGCGTCTGTTGAAATAGAAGTTACGGATTTAGAACTAAAAACGGTAACTAGGTATTCTTCTATAAGTGAAGCAGGTAGAGCTTTAGGAGTACAGTTTCAATCTATAGCTGTGTATTTGAGACGTAACCAAAAAAGTCCTTTTAAAGGCAGATATATGTTTAAAAAAATTATTAGTTAGGTTCATTGGTCTAGTTTTTCAAGCAAGCTCTGCAAAGGAGTCACTAAGGGCTACAACAGGTAGCACTACTATTAAGGTAAGTTGGGGCAGATTCGCAAGGGGCAGATGAGATGTGCCGATGATGGTTCTAAACACGGTAGTGGTTTACATATTAGTGTCTATTCCTTCAGTGAAACTGATGTGGATAAACTAATGTATACCCTACAAGATAAATTTAAGTTAAAATGTTCTATTCATTATAACAGGGATAACAAACCCCGTATTTATATCTTTAAGGAATCTATGGATACTCTAATAAATTTAGTAAAACCATATTTCATCAAAGAAATGTTATATAAATTAGGGTTATAAAGCTTCACTTTCAGTGATATCATTTTTATTTTTTTTTCCTTTTTTTTTTTGATCTTCTTCCCTTTTATGCCATTTTAAGATCTATACCTAATAAATTATTAGGAGTTATTGCTATGTTTAGTGCTATTTTAATCATAATGGCATTAGCCTTAACTGACTTAGGTAGATCTAAAGGTTCACAATTTAGACCTTTGTCAAAATTAGCTTTCTGATGTTTTGTAGCCAATTTCTTAATATTAATGCAATTGGGAGCTAAACATGTTGAGGATCCATTTATTTTATTCGGACAGATTAGCACAGTTCTGTACTTTGCACATTTTGTTTTAATAATTCCTGTCATAAGTTTAATCGAAAATACTTTAATGGATTTACGTAGAAGTTAAAATGATAGTTGTGCGACCTTCGTCGTAAAACTACAGCTTTAGCTAGCGAAGCTAGCTATCTGTTTACAGTTATAGGCGTATATTTACTGCCTACTAATATAAAAAACTAATCACTATATACGAAGTATAAAGGATACAACGTAGGGATCGCTTGCGCAGGGACACAGTGTAGGCTGCTAATATGCTAATGCTACTACTTAGAAGTAGCAAAAGTGTAATATTTTTATTTATTAGTTTTTTCAAGCACAAGTAGTCTTTAATAAAAATAAAAAATATGAGAACCATTATAGATCATTTAGCTTTAATAAATCTACCTGGAATGAGTTTAGCTGAGATTACTCACTTAGCAGCTGTTAATATGGAGGCACTTGGGTTCAAGGGTATAGATATACTTAGTAGTCTTGACGTACCCCTTACTTGGTCAGATACTAAACAGGCTAATACTCAAGTCTTAATAAATGAGTTTTTACATGATAAAGCTGTTGTTCGTGAAATGGCAACCGAAGCTTTTAATAGGGTAAGAGAAATAGAACTAGAGTTATCTCAGGACTCTAGATTAAATATGAGGCCAGAGGTCCGTCAAAATATAGCTAAAATGAGATTGATGGATAATGGTCTTAAAAATATGGGTGATATGTTTGAGGGTGGTCATTATCGGCATATTTGGAGTAGAATGGCGTCTATTGAGGATTTTAAATGGAATAAAATTAGTGATTAAAAAAACAAAATAAAAAAAAATATTGTAAGTATACGCGTAGTTGGCTATAAATATTTATAATAAATATTTAATTTACAGCCCCTAGGCGTATATTTACTGTCTACTAATATAAAGATATCACTACCACCCTGGTATACAGAAGTGAACCTGACTGCTTACTTCGTACTTCTAATATGTATTAGAAGTACGAAGTAGTACTTCTTCGCTTGCGCACAGAAGGGGGGGTAGCTTGTTGCTGTATGATCCCTCCATGAGGGATCAAAGCAAGCGAAAGCGAGGGGGGGTAGGATGTAATAGTAGATCATGCGGTACAGCCGTAATATTTTTTATTTATTAGTTTTTTCAAGCACAAGTAGCCCCCCTTTAATAAAGATAAAAAAATAATGTCTGGTTTTAATTTTTTTACAGAAGTTTTGAGTCCTCTAGATCAATTTGAAATTAGAGATTTATTGAGTTTAGATATACCAGTATTAGGATATTTTCACTTTTCTATTACTAATATTGGTTTCTATTTAACAATAGGACTAGTATTTATAATAGTTATATACCTTTTGAGTACTAACTATGATAAATTAGTAAGTAATAAATGATCAGCAAGTCAAGAATCTTTATATGATACTATTTTAAGTATAGTTACAAATCAAATAAATTCGCAAAAAGGGCAAATATATTTCCCTTTTATTTTTACTTTATTTATCTTTGTCTTAATGAATAATTTAATAGGAATGGTTAAAAGGAGCCTTTGTATTTTATCATTATTTATCTTAGACATATTTGAAGCGTTAGGATTCTACTGTAACCTGGCATTTCAATTACAATTATATTCTTCTCTTAACTCTAATTCAATTAATTTAGTTAAATTAATTGATATATCTAAGAATAGTCCTAGATATAGTTTTAACAATAAAAATACCCTTTACCTTAATCCTGATTATATTACAGGATTTGTAGATGGAGAAGGTTGTTTCTCTCTTTCAATATATAAAGAGGATAGAAGCTTAACAGGTTGGCAAGTTAAGCCAATCTTTAGCATATCTTTACACAATAAGGATATTAAATTATTAGAAGCTATGCAAAGAACTTTTCAAACGGGAAAGATCTATAAACATGGAGTTAATTCTATGCAATATCGTGTAAGTTCTTTAAATAATTTAAAAATAATCACAGATCATTTTGATAGTTATCCTTTAATAACTCAAAAGAGAGCAGATTATCTTTTATTTAAGGAAGCTATAGCTATAATAAAAAATAAAGAGCATTTATCTACAAAAGGTATATTGAATTTAGTAGGAATTAAAGCTACATTAAACTGAGGTCTATCAGACAAGTTTAAAGAGAGTTTTCCTGCTGCAAAAGCTGTAGTGAGACCTTCAGTAATATATAATACTTTAAATGTTAAGATTAAAAACTTAAACTGAATTAGAGGATTTATAGATGCTGAAGGAAGTTTCCAAGTTATAACTCAAAATAATACAGACGTTAGTTTAAGATTTTCATTAACTCAACATACTAAAGATGAGGAATTGTTAAAGGATATAGTTACTTATCTAAACTGTGGTAGATATTATAAATCACCAACACGTAATGAAGGTCAATACTTAATAACAGTATTTTCGGATATAAATGATAAGCTAATACCTTTTTTAAATGAGTACCCGTTATTGGGTAGGCACGCCTACAAAAAAGATGATTACATAGATTTTGCACAAATAGCCGAACTAATAAAATCTAAAGCTCATTTAACGAATGAAGGATTAGAAAAATTAAATATAATTAAAAGTAATATGAATAGAATAGAAAGAGAACAACAATAAAAGAAGAATAAATAAATGTTTAGATAATTGTAATATCATAGATAAATAATAATAAAATACAATAAATTTCACTATATGCTGGAAACTTCTAATGCCCTTAGGTACCTATTATATTAATATAGGTGAAAATCTTAAAGGATAAAACAATGAACAATCAGCAGGAAACCAAAATAACAAGCCATGTTATGAGTAGGATCCCGAGAGACTATATGTGAAAGATCACTTAACACTATTTTACAATAATAATTAAGTGATTAAGAAATAGCCCATCGCGTTAAGTCTATAAGACTTACTGTGCTGTCCCTATAGTTTTGCGTCTACAAGTCATTTTGTACTAACATTTGCTTTAAGTTTCACTATTGTTTTAGGTGCAACTATCTTAGGTTTCCAAAAACATGGACTTAAATTTTTTTCTTTATTAGTTCCAGCTGGTTGTCCTTTAGCATTACTTCCTTTGTTAGTTCTTATAGAGTTCATCTCATATTTAGCAAGAAATATATCTTTAGGTTTAAGATTAGCTGCTAACATAAAAAAATAAGATTAGGCATCTTATTTTAATTGTGTAAAAGAGCCAAACTCCGGGGAAGCCCTAAAGCTTCTGATACCAAACTATATTCGCAACGATATAAGTGGATGAAGTAATTATTCATGTAAGGTAACAAGTCAGAAGATTTTTAGTAATAGAAATGGGTGATCGCGGATCTAAGTCAGTAATAGAGCGCTCGCTCTATTATTGTAAAAGAGCAACGAGTAGACGGTTCTTCAGTATTTACTGTAAGGTGTACTCTAGTCGCCGGGAAAACCGGTTCTTAAATGAAAATAAGTAATTTAAGATTAAAGATATCACAATAGCCTTTCCTTATATTACAATATTTATTGTTTTTTTTTTATTTATATGATTATAAGCGCAGCGCTTATTAATAAGGGTACCCGAAGGGTACCTTTTTTTTAGGTAAAACTCCACCTTTAAAGAAAGGATAAAGTATGTAAACATCTAGACAAAGTTTATATATACCTTTAAAGAAAGGATAAAGTTGTGAACGACTAACACTGTTTTTTGTAGAATTAGTAGTAGGCTTATCCTTGGGATTAGGAGCAGTCTACCAAAATTCTGCTAAATCCATATATAGTGGTAGTAATTTCTACTACTTTACTACAATGCGTAGTAGCTTCGTTACTAATAGATTATCATTATCTAAAATGATAAGGACGTATTCAACTTCTACAACTAAACCTAATACAGGGTTTGTAGCTGTTTTTCATGACGCGGACAAAGATAAACTAAATATACTTAAGTTTATTAAAGGTAAATCCGGTATTTATATGTGAACTAACAAATTGAATGGTAAAAACTATGTTGGTAGTTCTGTAGATTTAAACCGTAGAATATTGGAGTATTACAATATTAATCGATTACTAAATGAAAAGAGTATGCCTATTAATGTTGCACTATTAAAATATGGTTACCAGAACTTTACTTTTACTATTTTAGACATATGTGATACGGATAATCTTATGGCTAGAGAAAAACACTTTTTTGAAGTATATTCTCCAGAGTATAATATATTAAAAACTCCTGGTAGTCCTTCTCGAGGATCAGGATGAAAGCATACTGAAGCTACATTAGAGAATATGCGTATTGCTGCTAGTAAGACATTTAAATCTCCAGAGTTTTTAGAAAAATTATCTAAGGGTCAACCTAGTGGTATTAAAATTGAGGTAACAGATATGGAAACAAATACTTCTACTACTTACCACGCAATTAAAGCTGCTGCTCGGGCTTTAAATATAGACAAAAGGTATATAGAGCATTTTATTTATCTTAAAGAGAGTAAACCTCTTTTAGGTAGATATACTTTTAGATTAGTAGATTTAAATTCATCAGCTAGCGCAGTAACTTCTTCGGCGCAAGCTCGTCTACAAAAAACTTCTATGAAAGTGGAGGTTACTGATGTAGATACTAAAGAAGTTATAACATACTCTTCTATTAGCTCAGCAGCTAGAGCATCCAACCCGAAAAAAACCAGGAAGATATAAGTCTGGCTACTTTGTAAGCACACAACTTTATGGTTATATTCTAAGAATATAATATATATTAACGCGAGGATAAATTTTTGGTTCGATTATTTCATGGCGCGCTAGCGCCTTCTAAATCAATCAATAATTTATCTTTCATTAAAACTTATCCTTCTGACAAGGAAGAGAAATTAAGTTTAAAACCATCTATTTACCCGCTTCGCACAAAAAGGTTTCATTGAATTAATTGTCATATACGAAAAGGGCTTACATGAGCTAATTTAAGCAATACACAATTTTTAGGTAAAAGATTTATAAGTAATATATCTACTTCACCTGAATTTGAACCAGTTCTAATTTATAATAATCCTGAAGAACATAAAGGATTGATCGCTAAACAGAATAAAGGTAAATCAGGTGTTTACCGTTGAGTAAATAAATCAACAGGTAAAAGTTATGTAGGTTCTTCTTCTATGCTGAATGATAGATTTAGACGGTACTTTAATCATAGCTATTTGTCTAGTGGTAAGAGAGGTGCATCTCTTATATGTAAGGCACTTTTAAAATATGGTTATGCAGGATTTAGATTAGAGATTTTAGAATATTGCCCAACTTCAGTAGTACTGGCCAGAGAGCAATTTTACATAGATAAGTTAAACCCTGAATACAATATATTAAAAATAGCTGGGTCAAATCTAGGATACAAACATAGCGAAGCCTCTCTTAAACTTATGAGTATTGCATCCAAAAGTAGAAATGAATCAGAAGAAGTCCTTAAGTTTAAAAGAGAGGCCATGTTAGGGCGAAAACTATCTAAAGATCAATTAGATGGTATGATTAAAAATAACCCCTTTAGAGTTCCGGTAATACTTACTAATCTTGAAACAGGAAAGGAAGAAAAATTTTCTTCTATGATACAGGCTGCTCTATTTTTAGGTGTTCATATGACTACTGTTAAGAGGTATTTAATTAACAATAAACCATGTAAAGGTTATATGATCAGTAAAGCTATTTCTAGCTTAGTTTCCTCATCTACCTCTAGTCTAACTAATTTGAGACAGGCTGTCTTATTAACTAACAGTGTATCAGGAATTACCAAACAATTCTCTTCAATGAAAGCCGCTTGTCAATTTTTGGAAATATCTCATAGACGACTTGCAAATTATTTAAAAAATAATGGGTCAGAATCTGCAAATGGACAGGTTGGTACTATTAAAGGTTACAATATTACCAAACTAGATTCAGTTAAACAATATTGTAAAGCTATAGAAGTTACTAATGTTCATACTAATGAAGTTATTAAATATTCTTCGGTTAGTTTAGCAGGTAAAGCTTTGGGTATATCTCAGTCTAGTATTTCTCTTTATTTAAGTAAGAAACGTACTACTCCTTTTAGAGGTACGTACCTTTTTAAGTATCTAGCGCAATAAGTAGAGTTAATATATTATTGTTATAGACAGCCTAGTATTTCATTGTATATACGAGAAAATAGAACTAAACCCTTTAAAGGTAAATATTTATTTAAGTTAGTAAAATAAAAACTGTAGTACTAACGAAATTTAAGGATAAATTTGTGGGACGATTATCAGGACACATGTTACTAAATATTTTAGCCGGTTTTACTTACAACATAATGACAAGTGGAATAGTTTTTTTCTTCTTGGGTTTAGTTCCTTTATCTTTTATTATTGCTTTTTCAGGTTTGGAATTGGGTATTGCCTTTATACAAGCTCAAGTTTTTGTAGTTTTAGCTTGTGGTTATATAAAGGATGGTCTGGATTTACATTAATTATAATTATTATTGTGTTGCTGTGCGCAAGCAACCGCAGCACTTTATTTGCAGCTATGCGCGCTAGGTATGCTACGTATAATATTAATTTTTCTGCTACTAAGCAGGGCTACTTCGTATTCGTGGCTGCGAAGCTGCGAAGCATCAATAACAAACTATGAATTAGTCTAGGTAATTTTATTAATGTTCAGCTGCAGTATAAGGATAAGAAAAACTTTTTTTTTAATGTATTAACTTTATGTTATAAAGTTGTATCTTTAAGAAAAAAAATGTTGGGTATTTTTACTACAATATTTGCTGTATATGAAATTTTTTTTTTATAATAATTATAGTCTTATAACTATTCCTTTATTAGTGGTACTATTTAGTAAAAGTTATTTAAATAATCTTAAATTATCTTTTATTAAAGGTATTTTCATTGAGTTATTTAATTTTTTATGGCTGCATGCTGACTTCGTAGAAAAAGAGGGCTTAATTAAAAGTATAGGATACTTATTCCTATCTATCTTTAATAAAGTAGAATATATATTAAATTATTACTATAAAACACCACTATTTCATATTATTCGTAATATTTTTATATTTTGTATTATATTTACTATATTACAAAGTATGGATGATAATATATGCAGCCTAGCACCAGATGCTACGTTTACTATTATTATAAAATATATAGCTATTTTGTTTTTTTTTTTATTATTATTTTATAATATTTTAAATATATTTGTGCTTTTTTTTCATAATAAAGAAATGGAAACATCTAATCCTATGTTATATAAAGTAATTAATTTGGTTTTTATTTTTATATTATTTATATTGTTTATTACCTTAATGCATTTAATATATATAATTATTGGTTTAATTATAGGTAAGGTTTGTACTTTATTAATGAATAGCTTAGGTAGAGGTGGTTCTGGAGGTTCTAATTCTGGAGGTGGAGGTTCTAATTTTGGAGGTTCTAACCCTGGTCCGGGAGGTCCTGGTCCGATAGGACCAGTAGTAGGAGAGGCAAGCAGTCGTAATCAAGATGAAAGCAGAGATAATAATGATGAAAGATCCTCACATACAGGTAAGTTAGCTGATTATTTATCAGGTTATACAGGAAGAAAGATGCGTGATGTATCTTTTTATAATAAATATTGTAATGATAATAAGCTTAGAGAAAAGGATTGTAATAAAATTAGTAATTATCCTGATTTAGAAGATATACATTATTATAATATTTTTCAATCTGTTATTCTAGATATAGACTTTGAGGGGCTTGCTAAACCATATCATTATTCAAAACTGAGTTATGTCAAGGTTGATTCTACACTTATTTCAAAAATAAGAAAACTAAATAAAAATTATCCTCCTATTGATTATCTATTAGGTACATCAAATAGTGAATTTGCTCAAGGAAGAAAGACTATGAAACTGAAAAAATTCCCCGAATAAGATTTTTTTTTATAATAATAACCATTATTATTAGGAGTTGTTGTTAAGTGTTGTTAAGTGTTTTTTTTTAGCAGTAGGCTCCGCCTACTAAAACGGAAGTTCTAAAATATAGGGAGGATAACCTCGAACCTTTAGAGATCGATCTGATCAATTGAAAGTGGGTCGCTAGCATACTTCGTAAGCCAGCAGGGGGGGGGGCACAGAAGAGACCATGACAGTTATGAGGTTGGGTCTTTATAATTATAATTATAATTATAATGGTCGGCGCCGACTGGATGGTAGATTCTTGAAATAAGGACAGGACTTATTGAAGCCCATGTTAGATCGACGGACCAACAGTATTTCAATGACCGGTCAAGTATTTTTTCAATGAGAAGTCTGTGTAGGATGGATCTGTACTTTAAGATTATGAAGTAAATGGTTTACACTTTGATTGCAAATCTTAAGTAAGAGGTTCGATTCCTCCATAATCTTTTGTAGCTTCGTGCTTCGTATTTTACACGAGGTATCAAGCTACTTA
>Ga0247773_1000012_pt1 | contig 79885 bp, 62 predicted proteins | sample UWRJL092311B6_FD_179934 | JGI IMG/M metagenome (GOLD analysis project Ga0247773, IMG submission 179934) | Plant litter microbial communities from Arlington Agricultural Research Station in Wisconsin, United States - UWRJ-L092-311B-6 | ecosystem: Environmental > Terrestrial > Plant litter >... | reverse complement strand
CGCGGCTCTCCAGCGTGCGCGGGTCCACCTCGTTCAGCGGCACGCCGCCGCCGGTCACCTCGGCCTTCTTGTATCCCTCGTCCCCGGTCCACGGCAGCGGATAGCGCGTCAGGTGCTCCACCAGCCGCGCGCGCTCGTCGCGGCGGAGCTGGGCCAGGGTGCGCTGCTCGTCGATGCCGCTTTCGGCCAGCAGCGTGTCGGCCAGGCGCGTGGGCAGGTGGCGGCGCAGCAGGCCGGCAACCAGCCCGCCCCCACCGCCCGCCAGCATCCGCTCCCACGCGGCGGCGTCCAGCTCCGTCCAGCGCGCGTACACCGGCTGGTCGGCGGGGCGGCGGGCGCGCACGGCGGCGTGGGAGACGTTCAGCACCGACGGTCCGCTGTAGCCGCGGTGGGTGAACAGGAAGCCGCCCGTGGCCGCCAGCGACCCCTTCGCCAGCGGCGCCTCGAGGTGCGCGGTGAGGGAGACGCCGGCCAGGTGGCCGTGCGCGGGCGGCTCGGAGGTGAGCGGCGTGAGGGCGGCGTAGGTGTCGTGCAGCGTGTGCCCCAGCTGGCGCACGATGCGGATGCCGGTGCCGTCGCTCCCCGTCTGCGGCACCGAAAGGCCGCCGGTGGCGATCACGACGCGCGCGGCGTCGATCGAATCACCCCCGTCCAGCAGCACGCGCCAGGGCCGGCCGTCCACGCCCGGCTCCAGTCCCACGACATAGGAGTCGAACCGCACGCGCGCGCCGCGGAAACGCGCCAGGTCCAGCAGCCCGTCGCGTACGTCGCGCGCCTTGTTCGACGCGGGGAAGAGCTTGCCGCTCTCGTGCTCCAGCGCCAGGGGGATGCCCAGCTCGTCTTCGAAGAAGCGGCGCTGCTGCTCCAGCGGCCACGACAGGAGGATCTTGCGCAGCGAGTTGGGCGACGAGGCGGTGAAGTATTGCGCCGGGTCCATCTCGCTGGGCAGCACGTTGCAGCGCCCGCCGCCGCTGATCAGGATCTTGCGGCCGCCGTCGCGGGTGCGCTCCAGCAGCAGCACGGGCGCGCCGGCGGCGAAGATCGCCGCCATCGCTCCGGCCGCGCCCGCGCCGATCACCACGATGGGAAGTTGCTGCTGCGACAACGGCCAGTCTGGAGAAGTGCGAGAGTACGAAAGTACGAGAGTGCGATGGAAGGTCGAACGGGTTCGGCTATGCCTCCGCCGGGTCCCACACCACGTGCGCGAACCTCGTTGCCGCGAACCGCTCGCGCAGCGTGCGCAGCGCGGCGCGGCGAGCGTCGTCGGCAGTCTCGGCGTCGACCGATACCGTACCCGACACGCGGTAGTGGACGCGGAACTCCTCCACGATGCGCGGCGCGGCGCCCGAGCGCGACATCTCCACGATGGCGATCCGCGCCTCGGGCCAGGCGGCGCGAAGCTCCTTCTCGGCCTGGTGCTCGGCGTCGGCGATGCCGTAGGCGGCCAGTTCCACGCGTCCGCCGCCCTTCACCGCCACCTCGAACCGCGCCACCGGCTCAGCGCGGCGGGGCGAGCTGGATGGTGTCGCGCGGCTCGTCGGGCTGCGTGACCACGGGAATCGTGTCGGACACCACGCTGTCGGGCGAGGCCGGCGGCGGCACGGGCGCCGGCGCGGGGTTGGTGAGCCGGGCCAGCTTCTGCTGCGCGATCGCCCGGTCGCGCTGGTTCACGCTGATGGCGATGAAGCGGTTCAGCGCCACCACCGCGCCCATGGTGTCGCCCTGGGCGATGCGCGCGTCGGCCAGGTGGCTGTACGACAGGTCGTAGTTGGGGTCCTGCCGCGTGGCCGCCTCCAAAAGGGTGATGGCCTCGTCGATCTGCCCCTGCTTGATCAGCGCGAACGCCAGGTGGTCCTTGTACTCGGCGTGGCTCTGGTCCAGCTCCATGGCCTGCCGGAAGAGGTCGGCCGCCTGCGCGAAGTCGTTGCTGCGCACCAGCTCCAGCCCCTGCCGGTCCAGCCGCGGCGCGTCCGACGCCTTGAGCGTGTCGGCGCCGGTGGTGTCCTTCTGCGCGCTGTCGGGAAGGTTGGACAGCGGCCGGTCTTCGCGCCCGTCACCCCTCGACGTGGCGTACCAGATCCCCCCGCCGGCCGCCACCAGCGCCAGCAGCAGCAGCACCCACACCACGGGGCTCGGCCCCGTGCGCGGCGCCGTCACCTGCGTGTGCCGGCGCGGCGGCGGGATGGCGGGCCCGGTGCGCGGCGGCACGTCCATGGGTGCGGGCGGCAGCGGGCGGTAGGCGGCCTGCGCCCCCGCCATCGCCCCTGCGGCGGGCGCCAGCGTAGTCCGGTCGTCGCCCGCCAGCGCGGTGCGGTCGTCGTCCTCGTCGGTGGCGATGATGGGCCCGGCCACGGCGGGGACGGCGGCAGCGGCGGCGGTGCCCTCCACGCGGCGCATGGCCGCCTCCACCGCGTCGGCCAGGGCGCCGGCGTTGGGCTGGCGCGCGCCGGGGTCGTGCGCCAGTGCCCGGCGGATCACCTCCTCCACCTCGGGCGGCACCGCGGCGTTGCGCGCGCGCAGCGAGGGCACCGGCACCGCGATGCCGATCCCCATGCGGTTGCGGTCGGCCTCGGTGAACGGCTTCTCGCCGGTGAGCATCTGGTAGCCCACCGCGCCCAACGAGAACACGTCCGACGCCGGGGTCAGCTGCGCGTCGCCCAGCAGCTGCTCGGGGCTGGCGTAGGCGGGCGAGAGCGGGGCGCGGCCGTCGCGGGTGAGCGCCGTCTGCGTGTCCTCCTCGTCGATCATCTTGGCGATGCCGAAGTCGAGCACGCGCACCTGCTCGTCGCCCGGGTCGCCGTCGTCCACCAGGAAGATGTTGCCCGGCTTCACGTCGCGGTGGATCAGCCCCTGCCGGTGTCCCACGTTCACGCCGCGCGCGGCCTGCTGCAATATGCGCAGCGCCAGCGCCATCGGCGGCGGGCCCGAGCGATGGAGGCGGCTGGCCAGGTCCTCGCCGCGCAGCATCTCCATCACGATGTAGTCGAGCCCCAGCTCCGGGTCGGTCCCCGAGTCGTAGACGGGAACCACGTTGGGGTGGTGCGGCAGGTTGGCGGCGGCGCGGGCCTCGCGGGTGAAGCGGGCGCGCATTCGCTCGCGGCCCTCGGCGTCGGCGGCCACGGCGGTGATCACCTTCACGGCCACGCGCCGCCCCAGCCGCTCGTCGGTGGCCCGGTAGACGGCACCCATGCCGCCGCGCCCGATCACCTCCTCCACGCGGTAGCGGTCGCCCAGCACACGGCCCCTCAGCAGCGCTTCGATCCCCGCCATTTCGCCTTGATCTCGATCGATCGATCGTGTGGGGCTTCGCGGACGACCCGCGTCCGGAAAGCGCTCTCACTACGGAACTGCTTCAACTGCTTGGACTTCGGTTGGGCGTGTCCCCGCTGACGCGGGGCCGGGCCGCGCGCGCGGTAGGGCACGATACAACTGTGCCCAACCGCGCCGGGCCTGCGCCGGGCCAAACAGCCGGCCCGCCACAGTCCCGGCCCTCCGGGCGCGCATCCCTCACGCGTCGGCGCACCTGGCCAAGCCTTCTGGGGCGGATGAATCCGCGGCAACAACAGCACCAAGTCCGCCTTCGCGGACTGCGCGCCGGCATCAGCCCATCAGGCGGCTGTCGGCCGATGCCACCGATCCGCCCTCGTACCCCGTTCCCCGCGCCGATGTCCTGACAGGATCCAGCACTTCCCGACTGGGCACTTGGCACTTGGAACTGGGCACTTGGCACTTGGCACTTGGCACTGGGCACTTGCCCCTCAGCCGAACCGCGTCGCATCCGGATCCATCTCCACCTCGGCCGGCGCGGGCTCGGGCTCTTCCGCCGGCTCCGGCTCGTCCGCGTCCGCCTCGGCCGGGCGCAGGTCGGCCAGGCGCAGGACCGGGCCGTGCTCGCCGATGCGCATGGGGGTGTCGGGCGCCACCCACTCGGTGTGGTCGGCCATCAGCTCCTCCAGCATCAGCTCGCCCTTGCTGCGGTTGGCGCCGGGGATCTCGTTGCCGTTCACGTGCAGCGGGTTGAGCCCCACGTTGTACACGGTGAACCCCACGTCGTCGCCGCGCGGCGCCCACACCAGCGCCAGCTGGCGGCGGCTCACGTGCGGCGCGTTGGTGATCGCCGCGTCGGCGCGGAGCTCGGGGTTGTCGGTCTGCCGCCCCACCGTGGTCAGCGGGTTGGGGATGGGGAAGCGCTCGCGCTCCTCCCCCTCCTCGCTCTCCACCACCAGCACGAAGCGCTCGGCGTCCCACCGCCCCGGCTGCGCCGGCGCCGATGGGGACGACGGCGCCGGCTGCGGCACGAACCCGTCCAGCCGCGTGGCGTCGGGGTCGACGAACGGTTCGGACGGAGCCGCGGGCGCGGCGGGAGCCGCCGGAGCCGCGACCCGCACCGGCTCCGCGGCGCGCGGCGGCTCGGCCGGGCGCGGTGCGATCACCGTCTCGTTCGCCGCCGCCTCCACCGCCGCGGCCGACGGGCCGCTGGGGATGGGGGGCGCGGCCAGCGGCGCGGCCTCGATGGCGGGGCGCGGCGTAGGCTCGGGCCTGGGCGGCAGGAACGGCTCGGGGTCGGGCTCGTCGCCGCGGCGCGAGGCCACGCGGAACAGCGGCGCCCCCGGCGAGGCCGCGGCGCGCAGGCGCACGCGGTAAGCGCGGTCGTACAGCGAGCCGTGGCGCATGCAGCTGTCGGTCAGCTCGCGTTCCAGCTCGGGCGCCACCGGCTGCACCGCCGCGGCCGCGTCGGGGCGCAGGGTGACCACCAGCGTGCTCTCGGGGAGGATCTTCTGGTACCGGTCGGGGATCGCGCGCTGGTTCTCGCGGTCGATCAGGTCGCCCAGCGCCAGCTTCACCTCGGGCACCGCCTCGCGCAGCAGCGTGTCGAGCAGCGGCTCCTGGTCCGACGCCTCGGGGGTGGAGATCAGGTCGCTCATCGTCCGTTGGGGGTGCGGGCCGCCGGCCGGGCCGGCGCGGCGGCGGGCGGCGCCACGGGAACCACCGCGCTGTCCACCGCGGCGTTGGCCGGGAGGCGGCCGGCGGTGTCGGGCGGCAGGCGCAGCGCCAGCGAGTCCATGCTGCGGCGCAGCCCCGCCACGTCGGCGCGGGTGGCCTCGGCGGCCGCGCGCGCCTGGCTGCCCGACAGCGCGGCCCAGGCGCCCAGCCCCAGCGCCAGCACCGCCAGCACCAGGGCGATGGCGCCCAGCGGCGAGCGTCTCGTGGTCACGTCTTCCGGAGGGTTGAAGGGTGTGCGCCGCGCCTCGGCGGAGCGCGGCCGGTCCACCGTCTCGTCGGCCGAGCGCGCGGACACGGCTCCCGTCGTCGAGCCCGCAGCCGCCGGCGCGCGGCCGCTGGGCAGCGTGGCGTCGGCCGGGGTGCCGCCCGCGTCGTCGGGAAGCACGCGGATCACCACGGCGGTGTAGTTGTCGTCGGGGCCGCGCTCCTCCACCTTGCGCGTGATGGCCTCGCACGCGGCGGCCGCGCCGGGGAGCGTCATCGCCTCGCCCAGCTCGTCCAGGCGCATGGCCTTGGTCACGCCGTCGCTGTGCAGCAGGTAGGTCCACCCCGCCTTCACGGGGATCCACACCGTGTCGGCCTCGCCGCCATGCCCCACGGCACGCTGCAGGCGGTTGGCGCCCGGGCTGTCGGGGATCTCGTCCAGCGCGATCTCGCCCGCCTCCCAGCGCGCGAACGCCGGCGTGTGGTCGCGCGTCTCCAGGCGCACCACGCCGTCGGGCGAGCGGCTGATCACGCGCACGTCGCCCACGCTGGCGGCGATCCACCCCACGTCGCTCGCGCGGTTCTGCGTGAGCGAGATGATGGCGAGCGCGCACCCCATCCCCTCCATCGCCGCCGGGTCGCCGCCGGCGGTGCGCGCCACCGCGTCGTCCGCGGCGCGGATGGCGTAGCGCGCCGCGTCGAGCGAGCGGATCGGGCCGCTCGCGGCCACGGCCTTCAGCGCCGTCTCGGCGGCCACGCGCCCGGCGCGCTGCCCCCCCATCCCGTCGGCCACGGCGATCAGGCCGAGCTGCGGGAACTGGGTCACCGAGAAGGCATCCTGGTTCTCGGGGCGGGGGCCCTGCGCGCTCACCCCCGCCACGTCGAAGATCATCCCGTAGGCGCGGACCGGCCCCGGCGATTCCACCGTCATAGCACCCGCACCCCTTCCGCTTCGGCCCGGTCCTCGGGCGCGTCGAGCACGTGGCCCAGCCGCTCCTCCGACGTGCGCCTGTGGCTGATACCCGCGATGAGACCCACCCCGAACGCGCTGGCCAGCAGCTTGGCGCCCCCGTGCGCGGCGAACGCCGCGGCCACGCCGGTCAGCGGGATCACCCGCATGTCGCCCAGCGCCGCCAGCCAGAAGGGAACACCGATCAGCATCGCCAGCCCCGTCACGATCGTCCGCTCGAACGCGCCGCGCTCGCGCACGGCCACGCTCAGCAGCTCCACCAGAAATACGGTGTACACCAGCACCAGCGCCACCCCGCCGGCCCACCCCCACTGCGCCGCGATCAGGGTGAAGAAGCCGTCGTCGGCCGCGTTCGGGGCCGTCTCGCCGTGCCCGCGCCCCGGCCCCTCGCCCATCCAGTCGCCGGTGAGCACGTTGGCGTCGAACAGCTTGATCTGGTGCAGCTTGTCGGCCCACCTCTGCTGCTGGTCGGGCGCCAGCGTGCTCAGCTCGCGGTACGGATGGTACGCCAGCCCGGCGCGGATCTGCGAGCGGTCGTCCGTCTTGAAGACCGCGAAGACGAGCGCCCCCCACACCACCAGCAGGAGCCCCGCCCACCACCCGCGCCGCGTCCCCACCAGGAGCATCGCCGCGAAGGAGGTCGCCAGCACGATCGACAACCCCAGCTCGTGGATGATCAGGAAGGGGATGATCGGCAGCGCGCCGTACAGGAACAGCCGCCCCAGCCGCCCCGGCGAGACCACGGCGCCCGGGCGGGCCAGGTTGTAGGCGTCGTCGGCCAGCACCGCGCCCCAGGTGAGCACCAGGAAGGGGAGGATCAGCTCCCACGGCGTGGTCCCCGCCACCTTCCCCGTCGCCCGGTCGGAGAGCATCGCCAGCCCGGCGAACAGGATCATCACCGGCGCGAAGATCCACAATCGCCGGTCGCGCGCCCAGCGCAGCAGCCACGTCTGCCGCGAGATGACGATGTACCCCACCAGCAGCATCAGCGGCGCGATCATCACCGGAAAGTAGGTCACCCCCTTCTCGAAGAAGCCGCGCGTCTCGCCCCCCACCGCCTCCTTGAACGGATCCGGGAGCGGCGGCGGCGTTCCCTGGTAGACCACTTCCTGCCGCTCGGGCGTGTACACCCGCGCGATGGTCGACAGCCGCGAGCGCGTCGCCTTGGCCTGGTTGGCCACCGGGCGGGCCTTGCCGCGCGCCTGGTACGCCGGGTCGGTGAACGCCTGGAACTGCGAGGGGCGGCTCAGGCAGAAGATGATGACGGGCATCACCACCACCGCCCACGAGCCCTTGTAGTGCGACTTGCGGAGGATGAACAGCACCAGCCCCCACGCCGCCAGCGCCAGCGCGTCGCGGAAGAGGATGCCGCCCGCGCCGGGGCTGGTCCCGTGCACCGGCCACACGCCGATGATGATGGAGGCGTGCGCCAGGACGTAGAAGACCACCGCCAGGAGCAGCCCCCACCAGAGCGGGCCGGGAAAGACGCGGCCGCTCCGCTCGGCGCCGGGAACGTTGTGCGCCTTGATGTTGATCGCCACGCCCACGGGCCCGGCGCCCGCGGCGCTCGCCGCCGGCTTGCGGCGGAAGAGGTCGAGCGCCATCAGCGCCTCCGCCCGGTGACCGAGTCACGGCTCGCGCCGCCGCGCCCGGGCGCCGCGGGACCCGCCCTGGCGGCGGAGTCGCGGGCGGCCTCCCGGGCCTCGGCGGCGGCCTGCTGCGCCATCCAGCGCGTCATCTGCGCGGCCAGCGGCGCGGCGCTGCGGCCGCCCTGCCCGCCGTTGCGGAGATAGACCACCACGCTGTAGCGGGCGCGCCCGTCGGGGCCGAACATCAGCCCGGCGAACCAGCCGTCGGGCACGTGGCCGCGCACCACGTCGGCCGTCCCCGTCTTCCCGCCCATGTTCCACCCCGTTCCCTGCAGGATGGGGATGGCGCGCACGCCGGTGCCGCGCTGCACCACCTCGAGCATCGCCTGCTGCAGCTTGAGCGACGTCTGCGGCTTCATCACCTGCCGCCCCTCGGGGATCTGGTCCATGCGGTCGGCCTCCAGGGTGACCGGGAGCATCTTCCCCCCGTTGCCGATGGCGCTGATGAAGCGGCTCACCCCGATCGGCGTCACGTCCACCGGCCCCTGGCCGATCGACATCTGCGCCCACTCGAAGGCGTTGAAGCGCTTCAGCACCTTCACCCGGTTGGGCGGGGGCGACATCCGCCGCAGCCACTGCTCGTTGCCGCTGTTCCAGAAGTCCAGCGGCGTCTGCGGGCGCTGGTCCGAGTAGACGGCGAAGCCCAGCCGCCGCAGCCCGTCGACCACCGCGTCGGAGCCCAGCCTCTGGCGCATCTCCATCCCCATCATGATCGCCTGGGTGTTGCAGCTCACCACCAGCATCTCGCGGGGGATCTCGAGCGAGCCGTACTCGTGGCTCTCGAAGTTGTGGATCGCCGGCGAGCGGTCGCTCACCTTGATCTCGGCCGGGCAGGGGCGGCGCTCGTCGGGGAGCCCCGCGTCCCACCAGATGGCGCTGAGCGCCAGCTTGAACACCGATCCCGGCAGCGTGTAGCGCTTGATCCCGAACGGCGCCTGGCTGGCCGTGCCCGTGGCGGCGTAGGCGATCAGGGCCCCGGTGCGCACGTCCTGCACGACCACCGCGCCCTGCAGCCCGGTGGCCTCCAGCAGCCGGTTGGCCTCGAGCGTGGCCGGCGCGCACAGGGTGAGCTGCACGTCGCTCCCCACCGGGTGCAGCTCGCCGCGCTCGGCGAACGAGCGCGGCGCGCGCAGCTGCCGCGTGAACAGCCGCTCCACCGTGTAGTCGCGCACCTCGGCGCTGTCGCCGCCGCCCACCAGGTTGGCCCCCGCCTCGCCCAGCGGGTACACGCGGCTGACCTCGCCCTCGCGCACGGCGTAGCGGGCCAGCGCCCGGTCGTCGCGCCCGCTGCAGTCCAGGATCCAGCCGCGCACCTCCGCGCGGTTCAGCTCGGCCAGCCGCGGATCGCCGAAGCGGGCGTACTGCGCGCGCCCGGCCTCGATCTCGTCGCGGTCCCACAGCAGCCGCGCGTGGCCGAAGGCGTACACCAGCGCCAGCAGCACCATCCCCAGCGAGATGCGCTGCGCCCACTGCTCGCGGCGCTCGCGGGTGGCGGCCACCAGCCAGCGCAGGATCGCCAGCACGGCGCCCACGCCGAAGAGGAGGTAGACGCCGCGGAGGGCGTAGTTGAGCAGGGTGTCGGCGACCACGCGTCAGTCCACCCGAGAGAGACGGAGCACGGTGTTCCCCATGCGAACCACGTCGCCGGGGCGGATCTCGCGCTCCTGGTGCGGCGGCAGCGGCTGGTCGTTCACGAAGGTCCGGTTCTTGGAATCGAGATCGGTCACGAACGCGCGGCCGGCGGCGTGGCGGAAGCGTGCGTGGCGCCCGCTCATGTAGCGGTCGCCCATGGCGAACACGCCGGGCTCGGGCTTGCGCCCCACGGTCATCTCGCCATCCACGCACACGGGGTCGCGCCAGCTGTCGCTGCTCACCACCTCCAGCAGCGCGCCACGCGCGGCGCCGGGCTGGGCGAAGGCGGCGGGCTGCGCGGGCGGCGGCGCCTGCGGCCGCGGCGCCTCGGGCACCAGCGCGCGCTCGCCCCCGGGCCGGCCGAAGAGCTGCTCGGCCGAGGGCTGCGGCTCTTCGTGCAGCCCCAGCGGCTTCACGAAGGCGAACTCGCGCTTGGTGTCGAGCAGGATGATCTCCACGCGGATCCCGGCGCGCGCGATCCCGTTGTCCTGCGCCCACTGCGCGGCGAAACGGCGCAGGTGGTCGCTTTCGTCGCGCGCGAACATCCCGGCGCTCATCCCCTCGGGGACCAGGTCGGTGGATACGTACACGCGCAGGTCGGGCGCGGTGCGGCGGTCGGCGTAGCGTCGCAGCGCCTGGCGCACGCCGTCTTCCAGCTGCTGGCGCAGCGTGGGGCGCAGGAGCTTGCGGAGCGAGTTGAACATGTCGAGTCCGTTCCGGTTTGATTCAGCCGCGCGAAGCGCTCGCAATATCAGGACCGGCGCGGGGCCGGGCAAGCAAACCCCACGTCTCGCCTGCGCTCGGGCCTCGTTTCCGTCTACGCGGGCCGGGCGCGGAAGGATTCGGGCGGACGGATGGGAATCGGCCGAGAGGGGTTTCTCTACGCCAGCTCCGGCCAGGGATCGTCGGGAGGAAGGCCGGACCTGCGGCGCCCCTCTTCAACCGTGCGATCGGGAGTCTCCGCGTCCTCGCGATCGAGGCGCGGGAGTGCCGCGAAGACATCCGGCAGCTCTCGGAGCCGGGGCGCCCGTCGCACGGGCCGCAACTCGGCGACGGAACTGCCGTTCCGCGGCGGGATCAGCCGTTCTCCATCGTCATCCAACGGGTCGATGGCTTCCCCAAGATCCCACGCGTCATCATCGATCGGTACGCTCTTCGTCATCTTGCCCCCGTCGGTCTCCTTCAGAACGCCATTTTCGATCATGGCCGTCCACGTCTCCAGCCCTGACCGTTCACCCCGCGGCGATCACGGTTCACCCCGCCATTCGAGCGGTTCGCCCCGGATCCGTCCGAGCCGGGGCGGGGCGCGCGTTCACCCAGCGAGAGTCACGCGCCGCGAACGTCCGAAGCGGACCGGCGGAGACGTTGTGAGGGGGAGACGCGAAGGTGAGTGGCGGCGTGCGCGCCGCCGGGGCTTCACCGCGAACCGGGAGGCACGTGGATGGAGGCTGAACCGTTGGCGCACGACCACGACCCGAAGCAGGACTAGATCCGGTGCCGCGCGCGCGGGCCTGCACCCGGCGCGCGCTGCGGATCCCGAGCGGTGGGGGATTCACCGCGAAATGGCCGCCCCGCACGGGCGGCAGCAGGCCGGCACAACCGGCGAGCGGATGCGGGTGCCCTCACGGGCCCCTCCGCGCGCGCCGGCGGCCTGCCCCCGGCCGCGGGGAGATGTGAACGCACGATCGCGCGAAGGCGGCCCTTCGCGCGCGCCGTACCGGCCGGGCGCGCCCGTCGTCGCGACGTGGAACGAGCTCGCCGCCCGGCCGGGTGCCTCTCCGGACACGCCCCGTCGCGCCGCCGTACCGGCGCGGCGGGGCGCCGCCGTTCATCCGCCCAACGACAGGAACGCGGACGGGGCGCGCCGTTGCCGGTGCGCCCCGTCCTTATCCTCCCGCCTCGCCCTCGCCACCTTCCTCGCCCGGCCGAAGCCGGCGCACCCACGCGGGCGGCTGCGTTCGCGCGTCGCGGTGCAGCCGGTCGACCGTGGCGAGGAGCGCCACCCGGCCGCGGCCGCGCGTCTTCTGCGGCAGCCCCTCGAGCAGGATGTCGAGCGCGGCGCGCACCGTGTGCTCCGATGCGCCGACACGCGCGCCGAACTCCGCGTACCAGTGCGTCAGCTTGCGCAGCGTGGGCTTGTACGGCTGCGCGCCCAGGAGGAAGTTGCTGAGCCCCATCGCGCTCACGCCGATCTGCCGCGCCACCGCGCGCAGCCCGATCTCCTCGGTCGCGAGGCGCGCCGCCTCGCGCATGGTGTCCACGCGCACGCCGCCCTCAGGTGGAGAGGTCATGCGCCTCCCCCCGGGCAGCACGGCGCGCGGGCCGTACGAACTGTATGACTCTAGATAGTTTACACTGCGCAGGGTAAGCCGCGGCCCAGCAGCACACAAGGGGAGACGGTAAATGGATACAGCGAGTACATCTTTCCACATTTTCGCGAGCCCGTTCCCGGTGGATTCACGCATCGGCTCACGGCGGCGCGGCGCCTCCCGGCACGCGCGCGAAACATCGGGGCGGCGCGGGGCGTACCATGCGCCCATCCCAGGCGCGCCCACCGCACAACCGGCCCCGCATGACCGCCACGGTCCTGATCGTAGACGACGAGCCCAACATCCGCCGCATGCTGGGGAGCCTGCTGCGCGCCGAGGGCTATGCCACGCGCGAGGCGGGGAGCGGGCGCGGCGCCCTGGCCGAGGTGATGGCCGATCCGCCCGACGCCGTGCTGATGGACCTGTACATGGACGACGAGGGCGGGCTGGACGCGCTCCCCAGGCTCCTGGAGGCCGCGCCGGGGCTGCCGGTGGTGATGATGAGCGGCCGCGCCACGCTCAGCGACGCGGTGAAGGCCACGCGCCTGGGCGCCTTCCACTTCATCGAGAAGCCCCTTTCCCCCGAGGCCGTTCTCCTCACCCTGCGCGGCGCGCTGGAGCTGCGCAACGCGCGCGACCTGAACCGCGCCCTCCGCGCCGAGCTGGGCGACGGCGAGGAGATGGTGGGCCGGAGCGCGGGGGTGGAGCGCGTGCGCGAGCTGATCCGCCGCGTGGCGCCGACCGACGCGCGCGTGCTGATCACCGGCGAGAGCGGCACGGGAAAGGAGGTCGCGGCCAACATGCTCCACGCGCTGTCGAAGCGCGCCGGCGGGCCGTACGTGCGGATGAACTGCGCCGCCATCCCGCGCGACCTGGTGGAGAGCGAGATGTTCGGCCACGAGAAGGGCGCCTTCACCGGCGCCACCGACCGGCGCCGCGGGCGCTTCGAGCTGGCCAGCGGCGGCACCCTCTTCCTGGACGAGATCGGTGACCTGTCGCTCGAGGCGCAGGCCAAGCTCCTGCGCGCGCTGGAGGGCGGGCAGATCGAGCGCGTGGGCGGCCACGAGTCCATCAAGGTCGACACGCGCATCCTGGCCGCGACCAACCACGACCTGCGCGCGCAGGTCGCCGCGGGGCGCTTCCGCGAAGACCTGTTCTTCCGCCTCCACGTGATCCCCCTCCACCTTCCCCCGCTCCGCGAGCGCCGGGAAGACGTGCCGCTGCTGGTGGAGCACTTCATGGAGCGCTTCCGCCGCCGCACGCCCATGCGCGCGCCGCGCCTCCTTCCCGGCGCGATGGACGCGCTGGAGCGGCACACGTGGCCGGGGAACGTGCGCGAGCTGGCCAACATCCTGGAGCGACTCTGCATCCTGCACGCGGGGCAGAACGTGGGCGCCGCCGAGATCCGCGGGCTGCTGGCCGGCGGCGGCCCGCTCCCGCCCGAGCCGGCGGCCGCGCCCGCCTACACCGCCGAGGACGAGCGGACGCTCAGCGAGCGGCTGGACGACTTCGAGCGCGACCTGCTGGCCGGCGCGCTGGGCGCGGCCGGCGGGAGCGTGGCCGAGGCGGCGCGCCTTCTCCGCACCGATCGCGCGAACCTGTACCGGCGGATGCGGCGGCTGGGGATCGACCGGTGACGGTGACGCGCGCGAGCCGCGTCACAACGACACGCCCGCGCCCTTGCGCCGGTTGCTCCATCCATCCCAAATCAATGCACGGCCGATAGATGCGCGGCACCGCCCCGGGGGCACGCGCCGTGCCTTCGGCGGCCTGATTCGAACCACCGTTCTCCGCTCCAGGGTTCCGCCCCGAAGAGGTTGCATGAGGCATCTCGCCCCCGCCCTGCTGGCGCTCGCCGCCGCGCTCCCGGCCGCCGCGCCGGCACGCGCGCAGGACACCGTCCCCCCCGCCGCCGCCCCGCTCACCCCCGACGCCGCGCGCCGGGCCGTCGATCGCTTCAACGACCCCGCCACGCTGCACCTGGCCCCCGGCTCCCGCATCGCGCGGGGGGCGGCGATCCGCGGAACCGTGGCCGTGCTCGATGCCGACCTGGAGATCGGCGGGCGGGTGGAGGGCGACGTGGTGGTGATCAACGGCGGCGTGCGGCTGCTGGATGGCGCCGAGGTCACCGGCACCGTCACCGCGCTCGGCGGGCGCATCCAGCGCGAGCCGAACGCGCGCGTGGGCGGCGAGCGGCGCGCGTACGCCGGGCGGCTCGACTACCTGCGCAGGGGGGACCGCATCTACGCGGACGCGGCGGGGGACGACCGGCCGTTCGCGCACGCCGACACCATCCCCGTGCGCGTCTCGCCGATGGACACCGTCCGCGACGCCGAGGGTGGCGTGGCGATCGCCGACAGCGCGCGCCCGTGGGACGACGAGTGGCGGCGCGTGGACGACGGCGGCGCGGCGGAGAGCGGCTGGTCGGTGGAGCGGCGCGCGGTGGGGCACGGCCGCGCCGACTTCGTGGTGGCGATCGGGCAGAGCTACAACCGGGTCGAGGGGCTGCCGATCACCTTCGGCCCCGTGGTGCAGACCGAGGGCCGCAACCCGCTGCGCGTGCGGGCTATGGGAATCTTCCGCACCGAGGCGGGCCCCGAGCTCGGCCCCGAGCGCTGGGGATACGAGGTGAAGGCCGAGCAGTTCCTCTTCGGCCGGGGCGAGTTCCGCGTGGGCGCCAGCGCCTTCCGCCGCATCGACCCGGTCGAGGACTGGCACCTGACCAAGCTGGAGAACGGGCTCTCCACCTTCTTCCTGCACCGCGACTACCGCGACCACTTCGAGCGCGAGGGGCTGAGCGCCTTCGTCACCGTCACCCCGCGCCGCTCGCCCTTCGAGGCCACCCTCGCCTTCCGCAGCGAGAACGAGCGCAGCCAGCCGGCGGGGAGCCCCTTCACCCTGTTCGACAACAGCGAGCCCTGGCGCCCGCAGCCGCTGGCCGCGCACGGGCGGCTCGACGAGCTGGTGCTGGCCACGCGCGTGGACTCGCGCAGCACCAGCCACGACCCGGCCAGCGGCTGGTACGTGGGGACCGAGGTGGAGCAGGGGCTGCGCTCCACCCTGGCACAGCCGGATTACCTGGCGGTGTTCGATCCCGCCACGCCCGGCCCGTTCCCGGTGATCCCCGGCGCGGCCTACGGCGCGTACACCGCGGGTACGCTGGACGTGCGCCGCTACAACCGCATCGGCCCCTGGTCGCGGCTGAACCTGCGGCTGCTGGCGGCGGGGTCGATGGACGGCTCGCCGCTGCCGCCGCAGCGGCAGCACGCGCTGGGCGGCGAGGGGACGCTCCCCGGCTTCGCCCTCTTCTCGCGCGACTGCGGCGCCCGCCGGGCCCGCGTCTACCGCTCCGACGACGTGGCGGGGCGAACGCCGGAGGGAGTGGTTGCGCTCCCGCAGTACTTCGCGGCGTACGGCTGCGACCGCGTGGCGCTGGTGCAGGCCGAATACCGCGGCGACCTGAACCTGCGCCTGCGCTGGGGCGGTGACGACGACACCGCCGACGACGGCTGGGCCCGGACCGCGCTGCGCAACGGGCTGAACGCCGGCTTCGGCTGGGTGCTCTTCGCCGACGCCGGCCGCGGGTGGACGCTCGACGACCGGCTGGAGGGGACCGACACGGCGGTCGACGTGGGCGCCGGAGTCATCATCGGCCGGCTGGGCGTGTACGCGGCGGTGCCGGTGAGCGAGGGCGGCCGCGTGAACCTGTTCATCCGCCTGAGCCCCAGGATTTGACGCTCCGCCGCGCCGCCCGCACCCTTCTGCTGCTCGCCGCGGCCGTCCTCCCGGGGCGGGCCGCGGCGCAGGCGCAGCCGGTGTCCGTCGCGGTGGCGGGCGCGGGCGGCGGCTGGCGCCCCGTGGTGCGGATGGACGGCGTGCTGCGCGACGACGCGCTGCTCGACGCGCTCCGCTCGGGGCTGCCGCTGCGCTTCCACTTTCGCGTGGAGCTGTGGCGGCGCGGCGGCGGGGTGGACCGTCTGGTGGAGGCGCGCGAGAACGCCCGCGCCATCCTCCGCGCGCCGCTGGACGAGGGATACACGCTCGAGGACGGCCGCACCCAGCGCCCCTTCGCCACGCTGGCCGAGTGCGAGGACGCGCTGGAGCGCGCCTTCCAGCCGCCCATCCGCGCGCCGGGGGCGGGCCGCTACTACTACATCGCCGTGCTGAACGTGGAAACGCTCTCGCTCAGCGACCTGGACGAGCTGCGCCGCTGGCTCCGCGGCGAGGCGCGCCCGGCGGTGACGGGGAGCCGCCCCGTGGGCCGCGCGGTGGAGACCGGCCTGCGCCGCTTCTTCGTCCGCCTCCTCGGCATCCCCACCCGCCGCTACGACGTGCGCACCCCCGTCTTCGAGGTGCGCTGACCGTTCGCCGGATCGGCGGATGAACATCGGCGGATGAACGACGGCGGATGAACGACGAAGCGCCCGCTCGGCGGCGGGCGCTTCGTCGTATCCTCCACGCCGCGGAGTCTTCACGCGGCGTGCCGCACCTCATCCGCCGGCAACTCCTCCACGTGGACCGATGGTTCCACGACATCCGCGGGCGGCTGGGGGAGCCTCACCTTCACTCCGCGCTCGGCCGCCAGCTTCGCGACGGCCTCGGGATTGTCGCGGAGCACGCGCAGCAGCGTGTCGGCCGTGGCGTTCTGCGCGACGGAGCCCTTCTCCCACCGCACCACCGTCTTCTCCCCCGAGCCGATCAGGGTCTCCAGCCCCGCCTGGGTGAGCCCGTACCGCATGCGGATCGTGCGGACCTCGTCCGGCGAGAGCAGCCCGTCTTCCGCCCGGATGGCGGCGGCGGTGCGCCGGTTGTGCTCCTGCGCCATGTAGCCGTCGTAGAACTGCTCGCCGCAGGAGGTGCAACGATAAAACTCGTCGTTGACCATCACTTTCCGAGTACCCCAGACGGTCTCACGCCACTCCACCACCCGGTCTGCCACGTTGTTGCACTGCCAGCAGCGCTCCACCTGGTCACCGTCCATGATCACCTCCTCTTGAACTGGATCACGACCGCCAGACCACTCGTGCTGATCTGGAGCTTGATGTACAGTTGAAGCTCCTGGTATGTCAGATGGTAGACGTCCTGCCACGATCCCGGAACTTCGTCCGACGGCATCGTTTTGTAGAAGTCGTCAGGACACAACAACAACACTGCCTCGATCACATGTTCATGTTCGAGGTCCAACGCGGCTGCGCCGCGAAGCGCAACCGTCGTCACCTTGCACGAGATCGGGCCCTGCCCCGCCAGCCGCTGCACCTCCTCCAGATCGTAGGTCGGTGTGCGGCGCTCTGGATGGAATGGTAGCATCGTGCTACCATTCCTTCAAGTCCTGCATGGGTGCCTCCGCGTGGGTGGGTTGTTCATTTGTGGATGATTTCGCACACTGCGAACATCCACCCACCTTACGCGCAAACATCCGTAGAAGCGAGTGTTCAACCTGGCGGAATACAAGCGGGGCGCCTCTTTCCGGAGGCGCCCCGCTCGTATGGAGACTCGTCTGCCGCGTTTGCGCCGCGAAGCCGCGGCGGACCGGCGGTGCGTCAGGCCGACAGCTCGGCGTAGTCCTCGATCGGCACGCAGGAGCAGACCAGGTTGCGGTCGCCGGCGGCGTTGTTCACGCGGCCCACGAACGGCCAGAACTTGCGCTCGCGCACCCACGGCGTGGGGAAGGCGGCGCGCTCGCGGCCGTACCCGTGCTCCCACGCGTCGGCCGTCACCACGGCGGCGGTGTGCGGGGCGTGCTTCAGCGGGTTGTCGTGCCGGTCCAGGATCCCCAGCTCCACCTCGCGGATCTCCTCGCGGATGGCGATCATCGCCTCGACGAAGCGGTCCAGCTCGGCCAGGCCCTCGCTCTCGGTCGGCTCGATCATCATGGTGCCGGCCACGGGGAAGGAGACGGTCGGCGCGTGGAAGCCGTAGTCCATCAGCCGCTTGGCCACGTCTTCCACCTCGATCCCGGCGCTCCCCTTCAGCTGCCGCAGGTCCACGATGCACTCGTGCGCGACGGTGCCGTTGGCGCCGCGGTAGAGCACGGGGTAGTGCTCCTCGAGCCGCTTGGCCACGTAGTTGGCGCTCAGGATGGCGATCTTGGTGGCCAGCGTGAGCCCCTCGGCGCCCATCAGCTTGATGTAGACGTAGCTGATGGGGAGGATGCTGGGGCTTCCCCACGGCCCGGCGCTGACCGCGCCGTGGTCGCCCTGCCCCACCGGCACCACCGGGTGCCCGGGAAGGAAGGGGCGGAGGTGCTCGGCCACGCAGATCGGCCCCATCCCCGGCCCGCCGCCGCCGTGCGGGATGCAGAAGGTCTTGTGCAGGTTCAGGTGGCAGACGTCGGCACCGAAGTCGCCCGGGCGGCAGAGGCCCACCTGGGCGTTCATGTTGGCGCCGTCCATGTACACCTGCCCGCCGTGCGCGTGGATGATCTCGCACACCTCGCGGATCTCCTCCTCGAACACGCCGTGCGTCGACGGATAGGTCACCATCAGCGCGGCGAGGCTGGCCGCGTGCTGCTGCGCCTTGGCCCGCAGGTCGCCCAGGTCGATGTTGCCGTTCGCCGCGGTCCCCACCACGATCACCTTCATCCCCGCCATCACCGCGCTGGCCGGGTTGGTGCCGTGCGCGCTCTGCGGGATCAGGCAGACGTCGCGGTGCGTGTCGCCGCGGCTGGCGTGGTAGTCACGGATGCAGAGGAGGCCGGCGTACTCGCCCTGGCTGCCGGCGTTGGGCTGCAGGCTCACCGCCGCGAAGCCGGTGATCTCGGCCAGGTCGTGCTCCAGCTGGCGGAAGAGCTCCTGGTAGCCGCGGGTCTGCTCCAGCGGGGCGAACGGGTGGATGCGGCTGAACTCGGGCCAGCTCACCGGGAACATCTCGGCGGTGGCGTTCAGCTTCATGGTGCAGCTCCCCAGCGGGATCATGCTGTGGGTGAGCGACAGGTCGCGCCCCTCCAGCCGCCGGATGTAGCGCAGCATGGCCGTCTCGCTGCGGTGCGTGTTGAACACCGGGTGCTGCAGGTAGTCGCTCGAGCGCGCGAACGCGGCCGGCACCTCGCCGTTCACCTCGTCGGCCAGCGCCGTCACCTCGAAGGGGAGCGGCGAGCCGCGGTTGAGCGACACCAGCACCGCGTCCAGGTCCTCGATCCCCACCGTCTCGTCGAGCGCCACGCACACGCTCTTCTCGTCGACCGCGCGCAGGTTGTAGCCGCGCTCGCGGGCGGCGGCCATCACCGACACCAGGCGGGTGCCCACGTCGATGCGCACGGTGTCGAAGAAGGCCTCGTGCTCCACGCGGTACCCCAGGCGGGTGGCGCCCTCCGCCAGCATCCGCGCGTACAGGTGCACGCGGCGGGCGAGCTCGCGCAGGCCGTGCGGGCCGTGGTACACGGCGTACATCCCCGCCATCACCGCCAGCAGCACCTGCGCCGTGCAGATGTTGCTGGTGGCCTTCTCGCGGCGGATGTGCTGCTCGCGCGTCTGCAGCGCCATGCGCAGCGCCGGGTTCCCCTGCGCGTCGGTGCTCACGCCGATGATGCGGCCGGGGATCTGGCGCTTGTACTCGTCGCGGCAGGCGAAGAACGCCGCGTGCGGCCCGCCGAAGCCCAGCGGCACGCCGAAGCGCTGCGAGTTGCCGACCACGATGTCGGCGCCCCACTCGCCCGGAGGCGCCAGGACGGTCAGCGAGAGCAGGTCGGCCGCCACGGTGACGATGGCGCCGGCCTCGCGGGCGCGGGCCGTCAGGCCGGAGTGGTCGACCAGCGCGCCGTCGGTGGCCGGGTACTGCAGCAGGATGCCGAAGGCGGTGGTGAAGTCCGCGTCGGCGGCGTCACCCACCCGCACGTCGATCCCGCGCGCGGCGGCGCGGGTGCGCACCACGTCGATCGTCTGCGGATGGCACTGGCGCGACACGTAGAAGATGTTGCGCTGCTCCGACCCCGACACCTGGTACGCCAGCGCCATCGCCTCGGCGGCGGCGGTCCCCTCGTCCAGCAGCGAGGCGTTGGCGATGGGGAGGCCGGTGAGGTCGACCACGACCGTCTGGAAGTTCAGCAGCGCCTCGAGGCGGCCCTGCGCGATCTCGGCCTGGTAGGGCGTGTACTGCGTGTACCAGCCCGGGTTCTCCAGGATGTTCCGCTGGATCACCGGGGGAACGATGGTGTCGTGGTACCCCATCCCGATGAACGAGCGGAAGACCTTGTTCTTCTGCGCCAGCCTGCGCAGCTCGGAGAGGAGCTCGTACTCGCTGCGCTCCGGCCCCAGCGCCAGCCCGCGCCCCAGCCGGATGGATGCGGGCACGGTGGCGTCGATCAGCTCGTCGAGCGAGCGGTGGCCCAGCGTCTCGAGCATCTCGGCCACCTCGGCGCCGTTGGGCCCGATGTGCCGGCGCACGAAGGTGTCGGTGTGCGTAAGTGCCGATCTATCCACTGCGTACGTTCCTGTTCGGTTGTGACGGGTGCGAGCGGCGCGGAATCTAGAGGCTCGGCTCCGTGTGGGCAAACCACGGGAGCGGGCGCTTCGGGCGGGTGATACACCGCTGCGCCCGCGCCGGTCGCCGTCTCTTCATCCGCCCGATTGCGGCCGCCGTGGACGGCACCCGCGGCGGCGACCGGGACGCGGGGCGCGGCGCCCGGCGATCCGCCGCGAATCCGCGAAGTGATGGGAGGACGGGGCGTTACATCGGCCCCGGGCGCCGGGTGGGGATGTAGCCGGCGCGCACCTTGGGCGCGTCGCGGGCGAGCCCTCTTGTGCCAATGGGCGATCCCGCGTAGTCTGTCCAGTGTAACAGAATCAGACTTATACAGTTTAGACGGCCCGCGCGCCGTCCCGCCCGGGTGAGGCCGCATGCCGTCACCTGACCGTGGCGTGCGCCTGGAGGCGATCCGCGAGGCGGCCCGGCTCGCCACCGAGGCCGGCTCGCTGCGCCGCGTTGCGCGGGAGATCGGCCTGAGCCCCATGGGGCTGCGCCACTTCCTGGACGGCCGCCGGCCGTACCAGGCCACCATGCGCAAGCTGACGATCTGGTACGTGGCGCATGGCGCGCAGCACGGCGCCGGCGAGAGCGTGATCCGCGCGGCGATGTCGCTGATGCTGGAGGGCCTCCCCGAAGACGGCCGCGAGCCCGGCGAGCAGGCGCTGCTGGCCGTGGTGGAGCAGATGCACCGCCGCTCCGGCACGCAGCCACCCTCGTGGGTGCTGACGCTGCGGGATCCGGCTCCCGACAGGGAGTGAGATCGCCCGAACGCCTCCCTGGTTCGATCAATGGTGAATCCCCCGCGCGGCCTGTTGCCGCGCGGGGGATCTTCTCGTTCGCTCCCTCGGCCGATCCCTCAACCCGGGTCCGGGGCGACGGCGGGCGAGGCGACGAGGGGGAGGACCACGCGGAACTCGGCGCCCCCCTCGGGGCGGGTGCGGGCGGCAACGGCGCCGCCGTGGGCCTGCACGGTCTGGCGGACCAGGGTGAGGCCCAGGCCGGTGCCGCGCGACTTGGTGGTGAAGTCCGGCTCCCAGACGCGCTCCAGGTTCTCGGGCGCGATGCCGGGGCCGCTGTCCAGCACGCGCACCTCCACGTAGCCATTCGCCGCGCGCACCACCACCTCCACCGATCCGGCGCTCCCGGTTGCGTCGGCCGCGTTCAGGAGGAGGTTGGCGAAGGCGCGGGAGAGGGCGTCGGGATAGCCATCCACCAGGGGCAGTCCCATCGGCACGCGCAGGCGGCTCTTCACGCCCGGGGGAAGGTGGCTGCGCAGCAGGTATTCCAGCATCTCCCGGAGATCGACCCCGGCCTTGGGCTCTTCGGGGAGGCGGCCCAGCTGGGCGAAGGCGCGGGCCAGCTCCTCCAGCCGCTCGCTCTCCTGCTCGATCACCTCCAGCGCCTCGCGGCCGGGCTCGCTCTCCGTTCCGGCGCGGTACAGCGTACGGACGGCCAGCCGCATCGGGGTGAGCGGGTTCTTGAGCTCGTGCGCCACCCGCCGCGCCATCGCCATCCAGGTGCGCATCCGCTCGGCCTCCAGCTCTTTCGCGCGCGAGGCGGTCAGCTCCGTCTCCATCGTCCGGAACGCCTGGCGGAGGGCGCCGAACTCGGCCTCGTCCGCCTCGTTGGGGCGCTCGGCGGGGAGCGGCTCGCCACGCGCGACCAGGCCGGCCCACCCCGCCAGCTCGCCGACGGGCCGCGACAGCCGCCGCCCGATGCGCCGCGACGCCCGCTGGGCCAGCAGCACCAGGAGGGCGGCCGCGACCAGGGCGGCGATGGGAACGACCACGACGGCGCGGCGCAGCAGGTACTCCCAGCGCCGCGCGTGGGTGACGGAGGCGGAGAGCTCGTCGCGGTGCGCGCGGGCGGCGCGGGCCAGCGCGGGATCGCCGCTCGCCTCGGCTCGTTCGATCAGCACGCGGCCGCTGTTGCCCACGCGTTCCCAGGCGCTGGCCGGGTCGCTCACGGCCAGCGCGCGCGCAACGGCGAAGGCCCCGGCGCCCAGCATCAGCAGCGTGGGGACCAGGGAGAAGAGGATGAGGGCGCGACGGACGCGGCGCTCGAACGGCCGCCGTGAGGGCATCTGGGTTTCGCTGGATGATCGCGCGGACGCCGCCCCGGGGTTGACGCGCCGGGCCGCGGGCGTGAGCGTGGGGCGGATTTCCGCCGCGGCGAAAGGTAGGCGGGGCCGCGGCGCACGGGCAAGCCGAAAGGGGAGGATGGAGCCGGACCGGATGGTGGACGCCACGACCGAGGCGGCGCTGCGCGCCCGCTACGACCTGCGCGAAGAGCGCTTCCAGCACGGCGAGTTCCGCGTGGACGTGCTCCTTCCCCGCGCGGCCGACGCGCTGATCGACGAGGCCGAGTTCGAGGCGGACGAGCGGCTCCCCTACTGGGCCGACCTGTGGCCCAGCGCGCGGGCGCTCACCCGCCACCTGCTGGAGCACCCGCCCCGCGAGCGGCGCATCGTGGAGCTCGGCGCCGGTCTCTCGCTCCCCTCGCTCGCGCTGCGGAGCCTGGGCGTGGAGCCGCTGGCGACGGACTACTACGCCGAGTCGCTGCGCTTCGCGGAGGTGAACGCCGTGCGCAACGGCCTGGCGCCGCTGCGCACCGCGCTGCTGGACTGGCGCCACCCGCCCGCCGGCGAGGCGTGGGACCTGGTCCTCGCCGCCGACGTGCTGTACGAGAGCCGCAACGCGCAGGCGCTCGCCGCGCTCCTCCCGCGCATCGTGGCCGACGGCGGGCGGATGCTGCTGGCGGACCCGGGCCGTGTGTACATCGGCGAGTTCCGGGATCTGATGGAAGACATGGACTGGGCGGTGGACGAGATCGACCTCCGCCAGGAGACCAGCGACCCGGCGACGGGCGCGAAGAGCACCGTGCGCATCTGGCGTGTCGCGGTGGAGGGAATCGGGCGGCGGTAGATTCGGCGGCGCGTGAACGGGCGACGAGGCGGCGGCGTGCCGGGGATTCCTGGCGCGCCGCCTTCGTGTCGCGCCGCGCCGCGGAACGGCGTAACACGGGGTCGCTTCGCGCGAGCCGCGGAAGGACACGGAGCCACGGTGCGGTCGTGGCGAACCATGCATCTGATGCGCGTCTGAATACAACAAAATCCTGGGATTTGATCTGTTGCGCAGGATCTCACAACACGTTGTGACGAACGGGCACCGGCTCACGTCTATCCGCAAGATCAACGTGGACTGGGATGCGTGAAATGGCCGTGGAACGTCGTGACGAGGTGACGGAGCAGCTGCGCAGGCGCATCGCCAGCGGGCTGCACCTTGGATTGCTTTCGCCGGGAGACCGGCTGCCGACCGTGCGCGAGCTGGCGCACGAGCTGGGCGCCAACCCGCGCGTGGTGCTGGCCGCGTACGCGCAGCTGCAGCGCGAGGCGCTGGTGGAGCCGCGCAACCGCTCCGGCTTCTACGTGCCGCAGCCCGCCGCGCTGGGCGACGAGAGCCGCGAGCGCCAGGCGGAGTGGATGGTGGAGTGCCTGACGCAGGCGGTGGAGCACGGGATCCCCGCGCCGCTGCTCGCCGACCGGCTGCGGCAGGCGCTGGAGGCCCGCCCGCGCGTGGTGGTGGCCGACAGCAACGACGACGAGCTCTGGTCCATCACCCGCGAGCTGCACCGCGACTACGGCGTGGACGCGATCCCGCTGGACCTGGACGCGGCGGCGGGCGAGGCCGAGGTGGTGGACGCGATCCGCACCGCCGGGCTGGTGGTGACCACGCCGTCGCACGGCGCCGCCATCCAGGCGCTGGCCGGCGTCGCGGGGGTGCGCGCGCACGTGCTGGCCATGCGCTCGGACCTGTACGCCGGCGTGCGCACCCTGCTGGAGCGCCAGGCCGTGTACTTCGTGGTGTGCGACCCGCGCTTCGAGGCGCGGCTGCGCCACGTGTTCGCGAACGTGCCCGGCGCCGGGCGGCTGCAGGTGCTGGTGCACGGCCGCGACCACCTGGACGCCATCCCGCCCGAGACGCCGCTCTACCTGACGCCGCTCACGCGCGAGCGCATGGCCGGCTCGCCCCTGCTCTCGCGCGGGCTCCCCGAGGCGCGCGTGTTCTCGCCCGAATCCACGCGCGAGCTGATGCGCCTGGTGGTGCGCACGAACCTTCCCGCCCCCTCTGGCGCCTCATCCGCCGCGCCCTCGCACCCCGACGCCGCCACCAGCCTGACCGGCGCCGCCCCCGACATCGCCGCCGCCGCGTAGCGCTCGCGCCGCCGCATCTCGCGAACCCCGCACGCCGAGCCTCGAGCAGCTCATCTCCCGATGAGAGATGCACGAAGGCGCGCCAGGACCTCCCCGGCGCGCCTATCTATTCTCGCACTCTCGCACACTCTCGCACACTCTCGCACACTCTCGCACACTCTCGCACACTCTCGCACACTCTCGCACTCTCGCACTCTCGCACTCCCGCACTCCCGCACTCCCGCACTCCCGCACTCCCGCACTCGCCGTTCAGTGCGTCACGTGCCGCTCGAACCAGTCCACGATGCGCATCATGTGGTCGACGCGGTGGGCGGGCTCGCCGGAGCGGGTCACCTCGTGGCCCTCGCGGGGGTAGAGCACCATCTGCACCTCGGTGTTCCCCTCCTTCATCCCCCGGTAGAAGGCGTGCGCGCTGGCCACGCTGGCGCGGTAGTCCTGCGCGCCGTGCAGCATCAGCAGCGGCGTGCGCACGTTGGCCACGTAGGTGAGCGGGCTCTGCTCGCGCGCCAGCCGCGGCTGCTCCCACGGGCGGCCGCCGAACTCGCCCTCGAACAGCCGCCAGGTGTTGCTGGCGCCCCACCAGATCGCCAGGTCGTACACGCCGCGCTGCGACACCGCCGCCTTGAAGCGCGCGGGCGATTCCTTCGCGATCAGCCACGACACCATGTAGCCGCCGTAGCTGCCGCCGGTCACCACCTGCCGCGCCGGGTCGCCCAGCCCGCGCGCCAGGATGCTGTCCGCGCCGGTGAGGATGTCGCGCGCGGGGGGCGTGCCCCAGTTCTGGTGGATCGCCTGCAGCCACCCCTCGCCATACCCTTCCGAGCCGCGCGGGTTGGAGAGGAAGACGGTGTATCCCGCGCCCGCCAGCGACTGGTACTCCAGCCACATGCTCGCCTCGCCCGGGCCCCACATCGAGTGCGGGCCGCCGTGGATCTCCACCGCCAGCGGCGCGCGCTGCCCGGCGGGCACGCCCAGCGGCCGCAGGAACCATCCCTGCACCGTCTTCCCGTCGAACGACGGGTAGCGGATCTCCTCGTAGTCGGCCACGTACACGCGGCTCAGCAGCGTGTCGTTCAGCGTGGTCAGCCGGCGCTCGCGGGTGCCGTCCAGCGCGGCGCCGTACACGTCGCTCGGCTGGCGCGGGCTCATCTGCGTCCACGCGACGGTGGCCGCTTTCACGTCGAAGCTGAGCACGCCGCGCGGGCCGGTGACCACGCGCCGCGGGGCGATGCGTTCCGGCCGCGTGCGGTACAGCGGCACCGCGCCCTCGCTGGCCACGGTGAAGTAGAGCCAGCCGTCCGGCCCCCAGCGGTAGCCGCCGGCCGAGCGGTCCATCGGCCGGGTCACGCTCACGCGGCCGCTGCCGTCGGGGTGCATCAGCAGCAGCTCGCTGTTCACCGCCGTGCCGAAGTCGCCGCCCGCCCGCTGCCGCGTGTAGGCGATCCAGCGCCCGTCCGGGCTGAACTCGGGCGCGCTGGCATTGAACCCCGCCTCCTTCACCATCCGCGGCTCTCCGCCCGGCGTGGAGGGAAGCAGGGCGATGAACCCCTCGCGCTCGTAGTCCGGGTGGTACTCGCCCCGCGGCTGGCCGGACGAGACGGCGATCCACCGGCCGTCGGCGGACCACGAGGGATCGCTGCTGTCCCACGGGTTGGCGGTGAGGCGCACCGGCGTGGCGCCGGCGCGGGCGTCGGCCACGTACACCTGCTCCCACTCGTCGCCGGTGCGCACGGCGGTCTCGCCCAGGTAGCCGAGCCGGTCGACCACCTGCGGGTCCTCGTCTTTCGCCTGGTCGCGGAGCCAGGCGCGCATGGCGCGGTTGGCGGCGGCGCGGTCCTGGCCGATGCGGCGGATGGCGCCCGCGTCGGCCTTCGTGGTGTCGCGCCTGGCGGCGGAGGAATCGGCCTGCGTGGGGGTGAGGGTGGAGGTGAAGGCGATGCGGTCGCCGCGCGGCGACCAGACGGGGCCGCCGGCGCCGGTCTCCAGCGCGGTGAGCGGCCACGCCTCGCCGCCCTCGGCCAGCGGCAGGATCCAGATCTGCGCCGGCTTCCCCTCGCGCGCGCTGACGAAGGCGAGCTGGCGCCCGTCGGGCGAGAAGGCCGGCGCGGTGGCGGAGACGTCGAGCCAGGTGAGGCGCCGCGCCCCGCTCCCGTCGGTGCGCGCCATCCACAGCTCGCGGTGGTACCTGTTGGTGGCCGAGTCCGCCTGCGTCACCACGTACGCCACGCTGCGCCCGTCGGGCGAGAGCGCCGCCTGCCCCGCGATGCGCAGGTGATACAGGTCGAGCGGAACCAGCGGGCGGCGCTGCTGCGCGGCGGCCGGCAGGGCGATCAGCGCGGCGGCCGCCACCAGCGCGCGTGCCGTACGGGTCGGGTTCATCGGGATGATGCGGCTCGGGAGGGAAGGCGCCTGACTGGATGCTGTGCGTTCAGCATGGGACGGCGGCGGTCGATCCGTCAAACACGGCGGCGGGGATGGACGCGTGGGAGCGGCCCGATGCGAACCGTACGCGCCGCGGCCCCCCTCCCCGGCCCTCCCCCCGCGAACAGCGCGGGGGAAGGGTGACGCATGCCGTGGTTGCAGCTCGCATCGACGGGTTCACCCGCGAGGGAGTTTCTCCCACGCCGGCGCTCGCGTCCCGCGAGCAGTGCTCCCCCTCCCCCGCGGAGCGGGGCGAGGGGGCCGGGGGGAGGGGGCCGTCCGGCGCTCGGCCGGTGCATACTTCCTCACGCCGGCATCGATGCGTCGCCGTCGCCGCGCATCCCCGAACGACGCTCCGCACTGTCCCATCGAACACGAAATCCCCGCCTCACGTCACGCGAGGCGGGGATTTCGTCCGATCCACATCTGCCGCAACGATCGTTACAGCGTGACCTGCCAGGGGCGGGAGCCGTTGCGGCTGCGCTCGGTGGCATCGCGCATCAGCAGCTCGTGGTAGTTGATCTCCTCGCCGCCCTCGCCGGGGGTGCGCTGGATCCACTGGCCGTCGGACTGCAGCTCCCACGCGAGGCGGTTGTCGCTCAGCGCCGTGTGCAGGAGGTTGGCGATGCGGTCCTTGAGCCCCGCGTCGAGCACGGGAACGATGATCTCCACGCGCTCGTTCAGGTTGCGCTCGCGCCAGTCGGCGCTGCCGATGAAGATCTCGGGGTCGCCGTTGTTGCCGAAGTGGAACACGCGGTCGTGCTCCAGGAAGCGGCCGATCAGGCTGATCACCCGGATGTTCTCGCTGTACCCCGGCAGCCCCGGCCGCAGCCGCGAGTGGCCGCGCACGATCAGGTCGATCTTCACCCCCTCGCGCGAGGCGGCGTACAGCTCGCGGATGATGGCCGGGTCGTCGAGCGCGTTCATCTTGGCGATGATGCGGCCCGAGCCGTAGCGGCGCTGGTGCTCCACCTCGCGCGCGATCCGCTCCTCGAAGGTGCGGCGCAGGTCGCGCGGGGCCACGCACAGCCGGCTGTACTGCTGGTCGGGCGCGTACCCGGTGAGGAAGTGGAAGAAGTTCACCAGGTCGTCGCCCACCTCTTCGTGGCAGGTGAGCAGCCCCAGGTCGCTGTACAGCCGCGTGGTGCGCACGTGGTAGTTGCCCGTGCCCAGGTGGCAGTAGGTGCGCGGCGGCCCGCCCTCGTCGCGCACGATCAGCGTGACCTTGCTGTGCGTCTTGAGCCCCACCAGGCCGTAGGTCACGTGCACGCCGGCGTCTTCCAGCATCTCGGCGCCGCGGATGTTGTTGGCCTCGTCGAAGCGCGCGCTGAGCTCGATGAGCACCGCCACCTGCTTGCCGCGCTCGGCCGCGCCGATCAGCGCCTTCACCACCGGGCTGGTTTCGCCACCGGTGCGGTACAGCGTCATCTTGATGGCGATCACCCGCGGGTCCACCGCCGCCTCTTCCAGCAGCCGCTGCACGCTGGCGCTGAACGAGTCGTACGGGTGGTGCACCATCAGGTCGCCGCGCCGGATGATGGAGAAGATGTTGCGCTCCTCCTCGGTCTCGCCCTCGTGCTGCAGCGGCTCGGGGATCAGCGGCTCCCACGGCTCGTAGCGGTGGGCGGGGATGTCCAGGTCGGCGAAGAAGGCGCAGTCGCTGTGGGCGATCAGCCCGGCCATCTCGTACACGTCGCGCTCGCCCAGCTCCAGCTCGCGCACCAGCAGCTGCCGCACCTCGCGCGGCATCTTGCGGTCCACCTCCAGCCGCACCACCGGGGCGAAGCGGCGCTCGCGCAGCTCCTCGCTGATCAGGGCCAGCAGGTCCTCGGTCTCGTCGTCGTCGTCGCGGTCCACGCTGGCGCTGCGCGTGACGCGGAAGGGGTGCACGCTCACCAGCTCCATCCCCCGGAACAGCCGCCCCACGTTCGCCTGGATCACCTGCTCCACCGGCACGTAGTGGTTGGGGTGCTGCGAATCGGGCACGGCCAGCCAGCGCCCGTTGATGGTGGGCACCTTGATCCGCGCGAAGTGGTAGGTGTTGCGCGCGGCGTGGCGCATCAGCACCGCCAGCGAGATGCTGAGGTTGCTGATGAAGGGGAAGGGATGCCCCGGGTCCACCGCGAGCGGCGTGAGCACGGGGTAGATCTGCTCGCGGAAGTGGTGCGCCAGCGCCTCGCGCTGCTCGTCGCTCAGCTCGCCCAGGTCGCTCACCACCACGCCGGCCTCGCTGCGCAGCAGGGGGCGCAGCTCGTACTTCCAGGTGTCGACCAGCGCGTTGTGCATCTCCAGCGCGGCGTGGTTGATCACCTCCAACTGCTGCGCCGGCGTGCGCCCGTCGATGGAGACGGCCTGCACGTTGGCGGCCACCTGCCGCTTGAGCCCGCCCACCCGCTTCTGGAAGAACTCGTCCAGGTTGCTGGCGGCGATGGAGAGGAAGCGGACGCGCTCCAGCAGCGGGGTGCGCGGGTCCCTGGCGAGCGCGAACACGCGCCAGTTGAAGTCGAGCGAGCTCAGCTCCCGGTTGAAGTAGAGGCCGGGATGGTCCAGCTCGGCGCCGGGGGGCACGTCCTGCGGGCGCACCGCGCACGGCACCCGCGGCGGCCCGCTGGCCTCGCGCGGAACGGCGCGCAGGCGCGCGCGGCGCGGGGCGCCGGGCGCGGCGGCGGGGGCCGGGGGTGCTTCCACGGTCTTGGGCTCCAGGGTCGGCAGGGAGTGCTCGGCGTGCATGGTCGCTGGGTGGGAGGCTGCGGACGCGCGGCCGGGATCGGGACGCGGGAGATGAGTATCGCCCGGCGCGCGGGTTGTAAACCGTTTCAATGTAACGCTCTTTCATCCGCCAGCCGAGAGTTTCCGTCCGTGGGCCCGTCGATTCGCCTCCGCGAAGCGCCCCGGGTGCCGTGATGGCGCGGCTTTCCGGGCGCGGACATCGGGGGGGACGATGCGGCCCGCCGGGTGTATACGGGTGTTGCGCCGGGGCCCCGCGCGCCGCCGATTGTCACCGCATCGGGTGGATGGGTCCGCAACGGGGGTGGACGGCGTGGAATACGTGTACGTGCTGGCGGCGGCGGTGCTGTGGGGGATGCTGGGCCCGGTGAGCCGGCTGGTGCTGCGGCACGGCATCCTGCCGCTGGAGATCGCCTTCTGGCGGGCCGCGGTGGCGGCGGCGTGCTTCGGCATCCACGCCCTGGCGATCCGCCGGACGCGGCTGGAGCGCCGGGACCTGCCGATCGCGGTGGCGTTCGGTGTCTTCGGCGTGGCGCTCTTCTTCGGCGCGTACCTGCGCGCGGTGAACGCGGGCGGCGCGGCGCTGGCGGCGGTGCTGCTGTACACCGCCCCGGCGTGGGTCGCGCTCCTCTCCGCGCTGCTCCTGCGCGAGCGGATGACGCGGCGCACCCTGCTGGCGCTGGTGCTGGCCTCGGCCGGGGTGGCGGGGATCGCGCTGGCGGGCGGCGGCGGAACCGTGCGGCTGACGGCGGCGGCGCTCGGGTGGGGGCTGCTCAGCGGCTGGGCGTACGCGCTGTACTACCTGGTCGGCAAGCGTGCATTCCAGCGGTACCACGCGGCCACCTTCTTCCTGTACGCGCTCCCGGTGGGCGCGCTGGCGCTCCTCCCGTTCGTGCGCTTCGGCCACAAGAGCGCGGCGGACTGGGCGGTGCTGCTCTTCATCGCCATCGTTCCCACCTACGGCAGCTACCTTCTCTACAGCATCGGGCTGAAGAAGGTGGATGCCACCCGCGCCTCCACCGTGGCCACGGTGGAGCCCGTGGTCGCCGCCATCGCCGCCTGGGCGATGTGGAACGAGCGGATGGGGATCGGCGGATACCTCTTCGCGATCCTGGTGGTCGCCGCGGTGGTATTGATGGTGACGGGCGAGCGCCGGGCGGGTGAGGCGGAGGCGCCGCCGGTGGCGTGACCCTCATCCCCCGTCCCCTTCTCCCGACCCGCGGGAGAACGGGTGATGCTGGGGATGACTTCGCGCGGGGTGCGGACTTCCGCGCGAGGAGGGTGGCGGGGGAGTCCGCGAAGCGGACTTTGGGCCGTTGTAGCCGCGGCTTCAACCGCCTTTCGCGGGCGGTGCCGGTGGACGCAAGGGGCCGCGCCTTTCGCCGGCGCCGCCGGGCGCCTTTCATCCACGCGGGGTGGTGGCGGTCTGCGCGCGGAGGGTGGGCGATCTCCACTCGAATTGCCGGCCAGTTCGTGCACGGGTTAGATTTAAGGCGCTTCACAGCACACCGATATCAGAGCGACGATGCAGCCGATACAGCGCAGGAAGACGGTCACCACCTGGGTGGGCGACGTGCCCGTGGGGAGCGCGCACCCGGTGGTGGTGCAGTCGATGACCAACACCGACACCGCCGACATCGAGGGAACCGTACGCCAGGTCGCCGCGCTCTGGCGCGCGGGAAGCCAGATCGTGCGCGTGACCGTGAACAACGACGAGTCGGCGCGGGCGGTGCCGCACATCGTGGAGTTCCTGGCGCAGCGCGGCGTGCACGTGCCGATCGTGGGCGACTTCCACTACAACGGCCACCTGCTGCTGGCCAGGTACCCGGAGTGCGCGGCCGCGCTCGCCAAGTACCGCATCAACCCCGGCAACGTGGGCGCCAAGCGGCACGACGAGAACTTCGCCGCGATCATCGAGAAGGCGCTGGAGTTCGGCAAGCCGGTGCGCATCGGCGTCAACTGGGGCTCGCTGGACCAGACGCTGCTCACCGAGATGATGGACGCCAACGCCCGCCTCCCCGAGGCCGCGCGGCTGGACGCCAAGACGGTGATGATGAACGCGATGGTGGAGAGCGCCCTGCGCTCCGCCGCGCTCGCCGAGCGCATCGGCCTCCCGCACGACCGCATCATCCTGTCCGCCAAGGTCAGCGGCGTGCAGGACCTGGTGGCCGTGTACGGGATGCTGGCGCCGCTCAGCGACTATCCGCTCCACCTGGGGCTCACCGAGGCGGGGATGGGAACCAAGGGCGTGGTCGCCAGCACGGCGGGGCTGTCGATCCTGCTGCAGCAGGGGATCGGCGACACCATCCGCGTGTCGCTCACCCCCAAGCCCGGCGGCGACCGCACCGAGGAGGTGCACGTCGCGCAGCAGATCCTGCAGTCGCTGGAGATCCGCTCGTTCACGCCGCAGGTCACCAGCTGCCCCGGGTGCGGGCGCACCACCTCCACCTACTTCCAGGCGCTGGCCGAGAGCATCCAGGGGTACCTGCGCGACCAGATGCCCCTGTGGCGCGACTCGCACCCCGGCGTGGAAGAGTTGAAGGTGGCGGTGATGGGGTGCGTGGTGAACGGCCCCGGCGAGAGCAAGCACGCCAACCTGGGCATCAGCCTTCCCGGCACCTTCGAGGAGCCCAAGGCACCGGTGTACGTGGATGGCGAGCACTTCACCACCCTCCGCGGCGACCACATCGCCGACGAGTTCAAGCGCATCCTCGACGAGTACGTGGAGAGCCACTACCCGGCCCGCCACCGCGAGCCCGCCATCGCCGCGGTCTAAGCACGCGACGAACAGCGCATCGACAGACGGAGGCCCCGGACGTTCGCCGTCCGGGGCCTCCGTGTTTCGCCACGATGGCGGTCTTCCCCCACTCACCGGCGTGCTGAACCACTAACAGCAACCAGTGAACACGGAGCAACGGAGAGAACGAAGCAACGGTTCAACCGCGTTTTGCTGTTGACCGTTGCTCCGTGTTCCTCCGTTGCTCCGTGTTCACTGGTTGACGGTATCTCGGCCGCGCCTGGTGTCGCCCCCGCGCCGCCCCCGTCCTGGCCGTGCGATCACACGACCGGCGCACGGGGGATCTCCTCCACGAGGTAGAGGTTGGCGGGGGTGAGGGTGACGGAGAAGATCACATCGAAGCCCTCGGCGTGGGTCATCTCCTCCAGCTTCTTGTAGGTGCCCAGCAAGCCGGGGATGGGGATGGCCGCGCGGCCGGCGCGCTGCTGGTTGCGGGCGATCGCCTCGCGCGGGGTGGCGCGGAAGACGTAGCCGGTGACGGCGAACACCGCCGCCCGCGCCGGCGCGATGTAGCGCGCCCGGTCGGCGGCGAGCGGGTTGGTGTTGTCGGCCACGAACGGCTGCCTGCCGGCGATGCAGGCGTTCAGCAGCAGGCCCTCCCGGGTGCGCGTGCGCAGCATGTCCATGTTGATGCGCACGTGCGTCTCGAAGAAGCGCTCGCGGTAGAAGGTGCTCTTCCCCGACGCCTGCACGCCGGAGAAGATCACCGCCTCTGCCCTCCAGCTTTCCTTCCGCTCCGCCATCATCCCGTCTCCCCGGTTCATCACGCGCCATCGCCACTCCCCACCCCGGCAATCGGCGCACCTCGCCGTTCCATCATCCACACACCCTTGACAGACCACTTGCACGACTTTGACATTCAGGCGGGAAATGTGTGTATCTCTGCTCTAACATCTATTACAGTTGATCACGGAGGAGGCGCGACGTTCATCACCATCTTAACGGAAGGATCGATCATGGCCACCAAGGAAGAGGAGCTCCCCGATCGCCGGTGTGCCCCGTTCTGCGTGGAGTGCGTGGAAGAGGGATGCAAGCCGTGCGGCGAGAAGATCGGCGAGTACCGGCTGTCGGGCCCGCAGGTGGAGCCGGGGGCGAGCTACTGGAACTTCTGCCCCACGCCCTGCCCCGTCTCGATCAAGGAGCTGGTGTCGCTCACCGACGACCCGTCGAGCCCCCACTACTTTCCCGGCTACCCCACCGACCTGACGGTGGTGCAGAGCGAGTTCGCCGAGCTGAACGACCTGGAGCGGCTGCGCTTCGACCCGTACCGGCTGGCCAGCACCGCGCCGTGCCGCCAGCGCTGCCCGCTGAGCACCCTGCTGCAGCTGCGCCCCGAGCCGCTGGGCGCGGTGGTCAACTGGACGCGCGGCGACAAGTACCCCACCATCTTCAACGGCGCCGAGCTGGCGCGCTACTTCGAGAACGAGACGCCGGGGCTGGCCCACCGGCAGGCGCTCAACTACCTGATCAGCCAGACCAACTGGTCGCCGCCGCGGCAGGCGCTAGTGTGGGCCGCGCTCGACGTGGCCATCAGCAGCGCGCTGCAGGCCGCGTGGTACTACAAGTGGATCGGCCGCCCGGACACGGCCCGCCGCGAGCGTCCGTGGGAGTACGCCGTGGGCAACGGCTGCCGCCTGAACGTGCTCTTCGACCGGCCGGTGAACGGCGGCGGCTTCGACAGCCTGGACGACATCTACAGCTGGGCCACGGGGAACATCGAGCGCAACGGCCGCCGGCCGGACTTCTTCCCGCCCGCCCCGCCGCCGTACATCAACACCTCGCCCGGCACGCCGCGGCACCCGGCGTACCCGTCGGGCCACAGCACCTACTCCGGCGCGGCCAGCGAGATCCTGAGCTTCTTCTTCCCCGACTACCGCGCCGAGCTGGACCGGCTGGCCGACAACATCGGCGTGGCGCGGCTGTGGGCGGGCGTGCACTGGCGCAGCGACCACGTGGCCGGCAACCAGCTGGGCCGCACCGTGGCCTGCATCATCATCGACAAGCTGCGCCACAGCGGCATTCCGCTGGTGCCCACGCCGGGCGGATGCTCGGACGTGCCGCCCAAGCTCGAGGAGCTGAAGGAGCAGGCCGAGAAGCTGGCCGAGATCTGCGGCCACGCCGACCCCGGCCCGGTGCCGCAGAAGCGCTGCCGCGTGTACGACCCGTGCAACCTGGCCGCCATCCAGCCCGCCCTCGCCGCCGGTGACGACGCGGTGCAGGCGGACACGCAGGGCCAGTCCACCGCCGGCGCGTAGGGAGGCACGATCGGCCAGGTCGTCGCTGGCCGAGCCGGTCGGTCTGATCGGCGGATCGGCTCACCCGCGGAGCCCGGGTCACCCGCCCGGCCTCCGCACCCGAACCACACACGGCTGCGACGGAGAAACGAAGGAGCCCACGCGCCGCCTCCGCCCTTCTCCTCCGTTCCTCCGCTCCTCCGTGTGAGACCGCGGTTCGCGGCCACCCGGCCGGCACGAACGCCGGCACCGAGCAGCGGCATCGAACGACATGCTCGCCCGGCACGCGCGCAAACGCCGGCGCGGCGCTCCCCAGCCTGGGGGAGCACCGCGCCGGTTTCGGCATTCGTGCTGAAGATCCGTCGAACGCGCGCCCGCCGCGAAGAGTGCCGGCGGGCGGCTCAGGTCAGTTGCCGCGCGCGCACTTGTCGCAGGCCAGCGTCTCGGGGAACACCATCAGCCGCTCCACCGAGATGGTCTTGCCGCAGCCGTTGCAGGCGCCGTAGGTGCCGTCCTCTATGCGGCGCAGCGCCTCGACCACCTGGCTGAGCATGGCGCGCTCGCGGTCCTGCAGCTTGGCGGTGAGCCCCGCGTTCTGCAGCGCGTCGATGCGCGACAGGCGGCCCACGGTGTCCTGCTCCAGGTCGCGCGGCCTGGCGCCCTCGCTGCCGATCTTCAGGCTGCGCTCCAGCTTGTTCAGCGAGCGAATCAGGTCGCCGCGGATCGTCTCGAGCTGGTCCGCGCGCAGCGGGGTCTGAACTGCGGTCATGCGTTGTCCTTCTGGGTGGTGTGAAGGAAAGGGCCCATCCACGGGCCTCGTTCGTCACGTCACGCAAGGGCCGGCGCCGTTACGGCGGCGCGAACACGGCCCCATCGGTCGGGTCCATCCATCCAATCCCGAAACGCGGTCAGCCCACGGGCTCCACGCGCTCCAGGAACACGTCGAAGGTCCCGCCACACACGGCGGGGCTCCACGAGAACAGGTCTTCGGTCAGGTCGATGCGCACCAGCCGGGGCGCGCCGGTGGCCAGCACCTCGGCGGCCACGTCGATCACCTCGGCCTCGCCGCAGCCGCCGCCCACGGTGCCGGTGAGCCCGCGCTCGGGGTCTACCAGCATCTTGCTGCCACAGCCGCGCGGCGTGCTCCCGCGGCAGCGCACGATGGTCGCCAGCACGGTGGCGCGCCCCTCGGCCGCTGCGCGCCCGGCGGCGGTGTACACGGCCAGCTCCTCGCTCACGCGCTCACCTTGATCATCCTTCCGAGGTCTTCGTCGTTCCCCGGCTCCGTCGCCCCGGTCGGTTGGACGGAACCGCGAACGGCGTTTCGGGCGTGTTCGGCGCCGGGGCGCCGAACCGGGCTGCGCGCTGCGTAGGGCACGATACCGCCGTGCCCAACGCAGCCGGGCCACCGCCGCCGCGCCGCGAAGTCCGTCCGGGGACACGACGCTCGCGTGATGGCGCGCCGGCGCCGTCCCGGCCCTCCGGGCGCGCATCCCTCACGCATCGCCGGGATTTGCGAGCGTCCGCGCGTGCCTGGGTCCGCGGGAACCGGCGCTCGCTCACTCCGCCGGGGCCGGCGCGGATCCCTCGCCACCGCGGTCGGCGGGGCGAATGCCGGAGAGCTGGGCGGCCAGGCGGTCGGCGAGCGCGGCCAGCTCCTCGGCCTCGCGCCAGGCGCTCTCGATCAGCGCCAGCTCGCCCTCCGTCGCCCGCCGCTCGCGCTGCTCGTGCACCGCCATCTCCAGCGCCAGCAGCGCCTCGGTGGAAAGGTGCTTCTCCGGCGGAGGCACGCGGCCCATCATCGTCTGCCACGGACTGGTGGGTGGCTTCAGCAGCTTCACCGGCCCGGCGCTCCGCTCCACCAGGTGGCGCGCGTAGCCATCGGCGCCGCCGCCGGCGTGCATCGTCTCCAGCGCCCTCCGCAGCTGGTCGCGCCGCGCTCCGCGGTGATTGAACCGCGGCATCGCCCGGCCCAGCACCCGCATGGCCGCGTCGCCGGACAGGTTCAGCCCGTCGCTCCAGTACGGGTTGGGTGGCAGGTGCAGCACCGCGGCGCCATGGTCGCCCGGGTGCAGCTCCATCTGCCCCACGTGGCCCTTGAAGATCACCGTCTCGCCGCGGCGGCCGGGCACCTCGCCTTCGGGAAGGCGAACCAGCGTGCGGCCCAGCTGGCCGGTGGCGCCCTGGTACAGCAGCTCGGCCGCGAACCACGCCATCACCACCGGGCCGTGGTACAGGTACACGCCGTACGCCAGCGCCGACCTGGCCACGTGCCGCCAGCGGCGGCGCGCCATCTCGCTGCCGTAGCGCCAGGCGGCCACCTCCACCGGCAACGCCTGGCCTACGCGGATCAGCCGCGACCCATCCGCCAGCTTCGCCAGCCCCACGTTCTCGCGCTGCACCCGCGTCCGCGCGCGCTCGAAGCCGATCTCGGCCGCCTCGATCGCCTCCCAGCGCTCCTCGATGGGCGCCAGGTTCCAGCGCGCGCAGCGCGGGCACACCGCCCAGAGCCGCCCCTTCGCCGCGTCGAACGCCAGCGTCCGGCCCACGGGGAACGCCTCCACCGCCTGGTTCGCGCCCAGGTGCGCCGAGCAGTGGATGCAGTGGCGGTACATCGGCGCCTACGCCTCGGCCGCGCCGGGGAACGCCAGCCGGTCGGCCACGGCGGCCAGTGCCTCGGCCTCGCGCCAGGCGCTTTCCAGCAGCTTCAGCTCGCCCAGCAGGGCGCGGCGCTCGGTCTCCTCGTGCAGCGCCATCTCCAGCGCCAGCGCGCGGGGAACGGGGGCGGGCACGCCGCCGGTGCGGTGGCTGCTGGCCACGCCCAGCACGCTCAGCCGCACGCCGGCCTTCATGAACCAGGCGTCCATCAGCGCGTCGGCCGAGCCGCTCTCGGCGAGCGTGGCCACGGCGGCGTCCACGTCTTTCCGGCTCCCGCCCAGCCCGTTCACCAGCGGCAGCGCGCGCTCCACGGTGCGCCGCGCCTGCTCGCCCTCCAGCGTCACCAGCGGCGCGTCGGGCGCGCGGTAGTTGCGGCCCACGCGGCTCCAGAATCCCTCCATCGGCAGCTCGATGCGCAGCGAGCCGGGCGCGCCGCCGCCGCGCACCACCGCGCCGGCCAGGTGGATGCCGCGCACGTCCAGCTCCGCGCCCGTGGGCGACTGCGCGGCGGCGATGCGGATCACCCGCCTGCGCCCCTGCGCCCACTGCGCGCCGCCGAACCAGATCGCGGGAACGAAGCCCGGGAGCGCGCCGAGCGGCAGCACGTGCAGCAGCGCGACCCCGGCGGCGGCGGCCGCGGCGGGCCAGAACCAGCGGTGGCGGCGGCGGAACTCGGCTCCGTAGCGCCATGCCGCCAGCTCGCGCGGCAGCGCCCGGCCGATGCGCACCAGCCGCGTGCCGTCCGCCAGCCGCGCCACGCCGATGTTCTCGCTCTGCACCCGCAGCCGCGCGCGGGCGAAGTGCTTCTCGGCCTCTTCCACCGCCTCCCAGCGCTCCTCGATCGGCGCCAGGTTCCAGCGCGAGCACTGCGCGCACACCGCCCACAGCCGCCCCTTCTCCGCATCCACCGCCACCTGCCGCCCAACCGGAAAGCGCTCGATCGCCTCGTTGCTCCCCAGGTCTGCCGAGCAGTAGATGCAGTGGCGGTACATCGGCGTTTGGTCCGGGTCGGGTCAGTCAGGGATCTCCATCACGCGCATCGACGCTGCGCGCCGTCTTCTCGGCTTCCTCGTCGCCCTCACCCCTCCGCGCGAACCGGGGAATGCGCCCGATGAAGTCCGCGAAGGCGGACTGCGCGCCCTTGTAGCCGCGAGTTCACTCGCATCTTCCCGAGCGTTGGTTCGACTACCACAACGAGAGACGCTCGGCCGCGGTCCATCGACCCCCGGTCAGCCCTGCTTCGCGTCGCCGGGGAGCGCCAGCGTGTCGGCGATGGCGGCGATGGACTCGGCGTCGCGCCAGGCGGCTTCCAGGAGCGAGAGCTCGCCCTCCAGCGCGCGGCGCTCGGCCTCTTCGTGCAGCGCCATCTCCAGCGCCAGCGCGCCGGCGGGGACCAGGGCGCGGTCGGGCATGTCCTTGCGCTTGGCCAGCGTGCGGCCGCGGGCGGCGGTCTGGCGCAGGTACTCCTCCGCCGTGCCGGCCTCGCCCAGGAGCGAGACGGCGTCGTCCAGCGTGCGGCGGGTGGCGCCCTTCTCGTTCAGGTGCACCATCGCGCGGTTCAGGAAGGCGCGCGCGTCTCGGTCGGCCAGCACCAGCGGCTCGGCCACGTACCTGGGCTTCCCCCACCCGTCCGTCTTGGGGTCTTTCCGCGCCGCATCGGGAACGACCAGGGCGATCCCGTCCACCTGGCCGGGGCGGAGGACCGCCCCCTGCGCGTGCCAGCGGCGGAGCACCACCTCGCTTCCGGTGGGCGAGCGCTCGGCGGGGAGCTTGAAGATCACCTTGCGCTGGCGGCGGCTGTTGTAGATCTGCACGCCGGCGTTGATCAGCGAGTACGCGCCGCCGCTGGCCGTGATCGCCACCATCCCGCCCACGATGGCCAGCCCCGCCGCCACCGCCGCGCCGGCGAGCAGCACGTACTTCTTCCGCCGCTTCACCAGCTGGTCGCCGTAGCGCCAGGCCGCCAGCTCGCCGGGCACCGCCTGCCCCACGCGGATCAGCCGCGTGCCGTCGCGCAGGCGCGCCAGCCCCACGTTCTCGCTCTGCACGCGCAGGCGCGCGTCCACGAACAGCCGCTCGGCGGCCTCCACCGCCTCCCAGCGCTCTTCCAGCGGCGCCAGGTTCCAGCGGGCGCACTTCGGGCAGATCGCCCAGAGCCGCCCCTTCCAGCCGTCGAAGGCGATGCTGCGGGAGACGGGGAAGGCCTCCAGCACGTCGTTGGCCCCCAGGTCTGCCGAGCAGAAGATGCAGGTGCGGTACACGGTCTCCGCTGCGTTCGCGTTCCCATCCGCGGGCCGCGCGCCGGCCCGCATGGGCGATCACTACGGGGCGCGGGGCGGCCGGGTTGCGCTACTCACCCTCGCGGCGCACCCAGCGCTCGTACACGCGCTCGGTCTCGCGCAGCGGGCGGCCGGTGCCGCCGCGGCGCTCCAGCACCAGCTCGGCGGCGATGGCGATGGCGATCTCGCCCGGCGTCTCGGCGCGCACGTCCAGCCCGATCGGGGCGCGCACGGCGGCGATGCGGGCCGGGTCGATCCCCTCGCGCGCCACCTGCTCCAGCGCGGCGCGGGTGCGGCGGCGGCTCCCCACCATCCCCACGTACGCCGGCTGAACGGGGCGGCGCAGCACGTCCATCAGCGCGTCGAAATCGTACTTGTGGCCGCGCGTCACCAGCACCAGGTACGTACCGGGGCCGATCGGCACGCCGCGGAACGGGTCCGAGAAGTCGGCGCGGACCACCCGGTCCGCCTCGGGAAAGCGCTCGCGCGTGGCGAACTCGGGGCGGTCGTCCAGCACGATCACGCGAAAGCCCAGCAGCGCCCCCGCCGCGCACAGCGGCCGCGCGATGTGCCCCGCCCCCACGATCACCAGCTCCGGCGGCGGCCGGTGCGGCTCCACGTAGAGCACGTGGACGGTCGCGCCGGCCGTGACCTCGTGGCTGCTCACGCGCCCCGGCCCGGCCAGCGCCTCCCGCGCGAGCTCCACCGCGCGCGCGTCCAGCCGCGCGTCGCCCAGCGTGCCCCGCGCGCGCTCCGCCCACACCGCCATCCGCGCGCCCGCCCGCATCGCCCCGGCGGACGCGTCCTCGAGACGTTCGGCGGATTCACCGGATGGGCGGACCTCGATCACCGTGACGCTGGCCATCGGCTCGCCGCCGGCCAGCGACTCGCGCGCCAGGTGCAGGGCCTCGGCGGCGGTGAGCGGGCGGGCGCCGGTCACTCCCCGGCCTCCAGCAGCCGGCGATAGTCTTCCGGCGTGTCCACGTCATCGGGCATGCGGGCGACGTGGACCAGCGCGCGCCCGGCGGCGTAGGCGTGGATCACGGTGCGCGCGCCCTCGGGAAGGTCGCCGCGCAGCAGCTCGGGCCAGAGCGCGCGGGCGAAGAGCACCGGGTGCCCGTGCCGCTCGCCGTCCCACGGCTGCACGACGGGCGCGGCGGTCGCGGTGAAGCGCTCGATCACCGCCCGCACCAGCGCGGCCGTCACGCCGGGAACGTCGACCGGCATCACCACGGCGGCGGCGGTCGAGCCGGCATCATCCCCCGCCGCCCGCAGGCCGGCCCGGAGCGAATCCACCTGCTCCGAGCCGGGATCGGGGTTCAACGCCACGCGCGCGTCCAGCCGCTCCGCCGCCTGGGCGATCTCGTGCGCCACGGGGTCGTCCGCCGGCCCGGCCACCACCACCACGCGATCGCAGCCGCCATCGCGCAGGGCGTGGACGGCGCGCTCCAGGAAGGTCGCCCCGCCCCAGCGCAGGAACGCCTTGGGCGTTCCCATGCGGCGCGAACGCCCGGCGGCCAGCACGATCCCGGCGATCATCGGCGTGTGGGGCGGATGGGGATTGGACCCGGCGGAAGGCTTGGCGGCTGGAAAGCAATTCCCGCCGGGCGAATGCTGCCGGCGGGAACGATGATCGGGCGTCCGGACGAGTGGCGCCTCAACGAGTATGGCACCGCGCGCCGGTTTCGTCAACGGATCGCCCGCCTGGCCGGGTAGCAGCCAGCCTAAGCCGATGGCTCGCAAGCGGTTGATGCGGACGCTCGGAGCACGGCGAAAGGCCGACGAATCCGTGGGTGCGAAAGGGTGCGGCGCACCCAGACCACCGCTATCCGGCGGATGAATCCGCAGCAACAAGGACGAAAAGCCTCCCAAACCGCGGGAGGCTTCAACAGCGCCGGAGGGGCGTGGGGCGGAGGCAAACATCGAGGGCGGAGGCTGCTGCACCCCGAGGCGGATGAATCCGCGGCAACGACCACGCGAAGTCCGCCTGCGCGGACTACCGGCGCGCGCGAGGCCACGATTGTGTGGCTCGGCACGAGGTTCGTGGATCGCGCGGGACAGCCTCGCGGCACTTTGCGAGGCTTCGTGCAGTTCCAGGCCGGCGGCTTCAGCCGCTGGTCGGCGGCCGTGCCCACTCAGCCATGTTGTGTGGCGCGGCACGAGGTTCGTGGATCGCGCCGGACAGCCTCGCGGCAGTTTGCGGGGCTTCGTGCAGTTCCAGGCCGGCGGCTTCAGCCGCTGGTCGGCGGCCGTGCCCACTCAGCCGCGGTTGTGCGGCTCGACACGAGGTTCGTGGATCGCGCCGGACAGCCTCGCGGCAGTTTGCGAGGCTTCGTGCAGTTCCTGGCCGGCGGCTTCAGCCGCTGGTCGGCCGCCCATCGCTGTTGAGCCTCGCGGCGGTTGGCGAGGCTTCGTGCCGTTCATCCCTCGCGGGTTCACACGCCCGGCGCGGAATGGACGCTCGCGACGAATCCTCCGATCCTCCAATCAGGACGAAACGTGCACGGCCGGAGCCTCGTTTCGTCGCCGAATCATCCACGCGGGCACGCGGCGGATATCGAATCAACCGTCCCACGGAGACCGAACCGGACGGGACAGCGAGAGTGCAACACGCCGGTCACGCGCCGCAAAAGTGCGGGCTTTTTCGAGGGATGACAGGCATTCCTGGCGGCGCTACCGTTGGAGGGGCGCGCGGCGGGGTGTCGTCTGGTGTGCAGGTGAGTGGCGTCTGGCGGAAGCCCATTTCCGTGGCTGGTTAGTCCCTTTTGTCCGATTTAGGTTGATGGGCATCCCGAAGGGCGTGCCACCCCCACCACGCGGCGCGCGCTCCTGTCACGATGAGGAGGCAACAATGACCGCCCGCCGACGCAGCGACTCCGAGCTTCCCAACGCTCCCCTGGAGCTTCTCCATCCCCTCCTCCTTCCCGCCGCCGAGGTCCCCGGCGCCGAGGTGCTGCGGGAGATCGGCGGCGGCGACGGCGCCACGCTGCTGGAGTTGCTCCGCGCCGTGCTCGCCTGGAGCGCGCACCCCCGCAACGCGCCCGACTTCGACTCCGCCTCGCTCGCCCGCGCCGAGTACGAGCTCCTGTCGCGCGGCGACGATCCGTTCGCATCGCCCGCGGGGCTGCTGGCCGGCTACATGGCCGAGGCCGCGTCGGCGTCGCCACGCGACATTGCCTGGGCGTGCGTCTGCATCTCGGACTGGGCGGCCGAGCGCGGCGCCCGCGCCACCGCGCTGCAGTTCGCGCAGGCCGCCGCGCACGCATGGCCCCGCCACCCGCGCTACGCCTGGCTCGTCGCGCGGATGCTGCGCGGGCAGAGACGAATGCGGGAAGCGGAAGTTTGGTTTCGCCGCGCACACCGCATCGCCGTGTGGACGGATGATTGGGAAGCCCAAGCGTTGACGCTCAACAGCCTCGGAAATCTCCATCTATCGGTCGGCCGCTTCCCCACGGCCAAGCGACTGAACCTGCGGGCGAGAAGCGTTGCGCGGCGCCATTCCCTTACGCGGTTGGAAGCCGAAGTCACGCACGACCTCTTCATCACTTCCGCCGAGCTGAAGGCCTTCGATCAGGCAGAGGAATACGCCTCGGAGGCATTCGCGTTGTACGGCCGCTCGCATCCGCGACTGCTGATGCTGATGCATGACGTAGCCCAGTTCTGGATCGATCAGGGCCACTACAATCGTGCGTTTATCGTGCTCAAGGCGCTTGTCCGGAAGTTCACCGTGCCGGCTGAGCGGATTCGAGTGATCGCATCCGCAGTACACGCAGCCGGAGCCATGCGGCTGATGGACACGTTCGAGCGCTTCTGGGCCGATTACTGGAAGCTCAACAGCACGGTCAAGAATCCGCTGGTCCTCGCTACAACCCTGTTCGAGGTGGGAAGCGGCGCGGCGAAAGCCGAGCATTGGGATCGCGCGACAACGACGCTGGAACTCTCGCGTGATTACGCACGCCAGGCCGGCAGCCACGACGTGGCCGCTCGGGCGGAATCGGCGATTCAGCTCGTGTGCACCCGGCAGGTGGTGGACGAGTCGGTCTCACGCGCGCCTGCCGCACGAGGCGACACGCTGGCAACGGAGTTCGTAACGTCACTTCGTGGCAAAAAGACGCCCCTCACGCCTGCCAAGGCGTGAGGGGCGCATCACATCCTGCTACGCCGCTCTCAGTTGCCGCTGCCGAAGTAGTTGCCGCCCCGCCCGGTCGCCGTCGCGCTATCCACGACGGCGGCGGTAGGCCCCGTTTCATTCAGCGTACCCTCGCCCGAAGCAGGACCACCCCCGACCAGGTTGCCGGAACCGTGATAGTTTCCGCCGCGCTCGTCACCCGCACTCGAAGTGATCCCACCGCCGATGAAAATCCCCCCGCCAGAAGGATCGGCCACGTTACCGGAGCCCATGGTATTCACTCCGCCGTCCACCACGTTCCCGGAGCCGTAGAACAGCCCCCCATCGTAGCGGACGCTGGGCTTCTGGGTCGCGGCGGTGGGGGATTCGGCGCAGGCGGCGGCGAAGAGCACGGCCGGAAGCAGCAGCGCGAGCGAACGTCTCATGGGGGTCATCCTTCGGAATGTGAATACAAGACGCGGATGACCGAATTTAGTGGCATAAGTGGACATCACCACACATCGACTGCCTGAAATGAGTGTCCGTCACGTCCTGCTCCCCGAGCGCGTGCTGATCGTGACCGAAACGCCCGCGCTGCGACGGCTGCGCGAGCTTCCGGCCGAGTACCGCGTTCGCGGCGTGGAAAGCTGGTCCGAGCTGGCGGCGGCCATGGCGCAGGCATCGCCCGCGTCCGCCGTGCTGGCCGACCCGTACATGGAGCGGCGCCTGGCCGACGGGCCCTCGCCCGAGCTGCGGCGCGCCATCGTGCAGCACCCCAGCGTGCCGGTGATCGCCGCGATGCGCATTCGCCCCGACCGCGCCGAACACGCGTCCACGCTGCTGCTGGAGTGGGAGGTGAGCGACATCCTGAACCTGAACCTGCACCGCTCGCTCGAGGGCGTGGAGCAGGCGTTGCGCGCCGTCCGCGCGCGCCCGCTCAAGCGCCTGGTGGAGCCGTTGCTCACCGAGTTCGCCAGCGAGAACGCGCGCAACCTGGTGCGCGGCGCCTGCGAGGTGGCGGTGGAAGGCGGCGCCGCGCCCGAGCTCGCCGCCATCTTCCGCGTGGACCCGCGCACCGTCACCGCCTGGTGCCGGCGCGAGGGCCTTCCCCCGCCCCGCCGCCTGCTGGCGTGGACGCGCGTGCTGCTGGCGGCGATGATGCTGCGCGAGACCGGCCGCAGCGTGGTGAACGTGGCGCGCGCCACCGGCTACGCCACCGACCACGCGCTGCGCCGCGCCATGCGCGACCTGTTCGCCGGCGGCCCGGCCACGCTGGAGCGCGACAAGCTCTTCCCCCACGCCGCCGACCGCTTCCGCCGCGAGCTCCGGGAGATGCGAGACCGCGCCCGCGAGCGCCGCCGCGACCTGCGCTCCAGCCGCTCCCGCCCGCGCCTGGCGGAGTGATGGAGTTACGGTGGCGGAGGATGCCACTGAAGTGGCGGCTACAACGGCACCAAGTCCGCCTCCGCGGACTTCAACTGCGGACGAAACAGGAGCGCCCGGACAGGATCCGGGCGCTCCTTTCATATTCGGTGGATCGCGAGACGAGCTACGCCGGTCCGGCGGATCGGGCGGCGCGCAGCTCGTCCACCAGCGTGCGGACGAGGCCGGCGGCGGGGAGAGCGCGGGCGCGGTGGGCCTGGGTGCCGGCCCAGAGCGAGAGGTAGCCGGGCTCGCCCCGCGTTCCGGCGGCGGCGCGCATCGGGCGGGTTAGCGTGTTCTGCGCGGGGAACGGGAGGATGGCGCCCGCGTGCGGCGTGGCCAGGCGGATGAACTCGTTCTCGATCCCCCGCGCGTGGCGGCCGGAGAAGACGCGCGTGATCACGGTGCGATCGTCGGTGGCATCCAGGATCGCCCGCTTGTACACCTCGGCCGCGCCGGATTCGGGGCAGGGCACGAACGCCGTGCCCATCTGCACCGCCACCGCGCCCGCCGCCAGCGCCGCCGCGATGTCGCGCCCGTCCATCACCCCGCCCGACGCGATCACCGGGAGCGCCGTGGCGTCCGCGATCGCGCGCGTCAGCTCCAGCGCGGGCACCATCGCCCGCTCGAAGTCGCCCGTGAACGTGCCGCGATGCGCGCCGGCCTCGGCGCCCTGCGCCACGATCGCGTCCACGCCCGCATCGGCCAGCATCCGCCCCTCCTCCACCGTGGTCGCCGTGCCGATCACCACGATGGCCGCCTCGCGCAACCGCCGCAGCGCGTCGGCCGGCGGGATGCCGAAGGTGAAGCTGAACGCCGCCGGCCGCGCGGCGAGGATCACCTCGAGCTGCGCGGGGAACGGGTCCGCCGGCACCGGCGCCACCGCCGGCGGCGCGATCCCCAGCCGCTCGTGCACGGGCCGCAGCAGCGCCAGCATCGGCTCCGCGTCGCCCGTCTCCAGGTGGTAGCCGCCCGCGAACAGGTTCACCGCGAATGGCCGGCCGGTGAGCGCGCGCACGCGCCCGATCTCGTCCGCGATCGCCGCGGGCGACAGGTACGCGCCCGCGAGCGACCCCAGCCCGCCCGCCTCGCCCACCGCCGCCACCAGCTCCGGCGTGGACGGCCCGCCACCCATCGGCGCCGCGATCACCGGGTGCTCGATCCCCAGCCGGCGGAGAAAGGACGTATCGCTCATCCGCGATCTTTCCTCATCGATGATGGTTCCTGCACCGGACAAACGTGAGAGTTTGCGAGTGAACTCGCGGCTACAACGGCACGCAGTCGGCCTTCGCGGACTTCAACGGCGGCGGCCGCGCGCGCCTCGGCCGCAGTTCTCCCCCCCCGCGGAGCGCGGGGGAGGGGCCGGGGGAGGGGGGCTGCCGTGGCCGCACCGATGACCGTCTTGGTGCAACCTCATCATCAAGCGTCCCGGGATGCCATCCCGAATCTCCGCGGCCGCCCTCAGATCTTCCGCAGCCAGATCTTCTCCACGTGGTGCGCCTTCCCCTTCTCCAGGATCAGCGTGGCGCGGTCGCGCGTGGGCTCGATGTTCTCGCGCAGGTTCACGGCGTTGATCGTTTCCCACACCCTGTGGCCGAACTGCAGCGCCTCGTCCTCGCTCATCCCGATGGCGTACTGGTGGAAGAACGAGGTGGGGTCGCGAAACGCCGTTTCGCGCAGGCGGCTGAAGCGCTGCAGGTACCACGTCTCCAGGTCTTCCTCGGCCGCGTCGATGTAGATGGAGAAATCGAAGAAGTCGCTCACGAAGGTGCGCGCGGTGCGCTCGCCGGCCGCGCCGCTCTGCAGCACGTTCAGCCCCTCCAGGATCAGGATGTCGGGCCGGCGCACCACCAGCTCCTCGCCCCGCACGATGTCGTACACGAGGTGCGAGTAGACGGGCGCGCGCACCTCGTCGGCGCCGGACTTGAGCTCGGCCAGGAAGCGCACCAGGCTGCGCACGTCGTAGCTCTCCGGAAAGCCCTTCCGGTGCATGATCCCGCGCTCTTCCAGCACCGCGTTGGGGAAGAGGAAGCCGTCGGTGGTGACCAGGTCGACCTTGGGGTGGTCGGGCCAGCGCGCCAGCAGCGCCTGCAGGATGCGCGCGGTGGTGCTCTTCCCCCCCGCCACCGAGCCGGCGATGGCGATCACGTACGGCACCTTGGCCGCCGGGCTCCCCAGGAACACGTCGGTCACGCGGAAGAGCTGCTGCGTGGCCGCCACGTACAGGTTCAGCAGGCGCGAAAGCGGGAGATACACCTCCTGCACCTCGTCGAGCGACACGTGCTCGTCGGCGCTGCGCAGCGCGTCGAGGTCCTGGTGCGAGAGCGTGAGCGGCGTGTTGCCGCGCAGCCGCGCCCACTCGTGGCGCGTGAACTCGATGTGCGGTGAGAAGCCCGCGGCGTGGGGGGAGGGATCGGACACGGGGGAGGATTCGGTGCGAAGGTGCGAACGCCACGGGCGGATGAATCCGCGGCAACGACCACACGAAGTCCGCCTTCGCGGACCACCGGCGCCCGCACGGCCGCGGCGCGGACGCGCGGCACCGGCATCGCGGGGTGGTGGCCATTCGCGGATCGATGCGCAACAGACTACGCGTGGCGCCCGCCCGCAGCCAGTAGGCGCGGGAAAAGACCCGGGGCGGCTCCGCCGATCGCGGAGCCGCCCCGGGTCCATCCACCGAAGAGCGCCGTGACGGGCGATCCGCGGGACCGGGCCGCGCTCAGGGGCGCAGGCTCAGCCCCACGCCGATGCCGAAGTACTGCGCGTCGCCCACCTTGCGGAAGCGCGCCATGGGGGTGAGCGAGACGCCGGTGCCCACCGGATAGTCGGCGCCCAGCCCCGCCTCGAAGCCGGTTTCGTCGTGGAAGAGCACGCCGAACTGCGCGAACGGCGTCCATACGCCGGCGCCGGTGCCCAGGCGCACGCGGCCGCCCACCTCGAACCCGTCGTCGGTGGCATCCACGTCCAGGTCGCTCTTGTCGTTGAACTGGTAGCGCGAGTAGCCGCCATACAGCGTGAAGTTCGGCGTCAGGTCGAACCCGCCGATCACGCCCCACCCCAGCCCGGCGTCGAAGGCGTCGGCCAGGTCGCCGGTGGGGATCCCCGCGTCGATGCGCACCTCGGCGGTGATGGGGAGCGTGCCCTGCGCGGCGGCGCGGTCCACGCCCGCGCCCAGCGCGGCGAGCGCGAGCAGACCCACGATCACGTTCTTCATGGCCTGGTTCCTTGGATTGCGAAGAAATCGGGTTGGTCCCGGCGCGCCCGGCGCCGCGGTTCGGCCGCGTCCCGTGGCCGGCGCCGCAGCGGGGCAAGCATCGCTCCCGCCCCGCGCCGCCGCGCGCAAACGCATGCGCGCCAACACGCTACGACGCGCACCCGCCCCCGCGCAAGCACGCCGCGGCGCCCGTTTTGTCTACGCGCCCGGACATCCCGTGTCACAGCGAGGCGGCAGGGCGACGCAGGCGATGCAAACACCGAGGCAGGCGACGAAACCACGGATCGCGTGGTCCGACGCGAGAATGCGAGCGAACTCGCGGCCTCGCGGCTACAACGGCACGATGATCCGCCTTCGGGGACCGCGGCGCGGGCATCACGCCGACCCTGCGGTGCCGGAGCACGATCAGATCTCGAGGTTCACCCTCGATCGCGACATCGTAATCCACCTCGATCCCGGCCGTCAGCGGGTCGAGATTCGCGGTGAATGCCTCCGTCGCGAATACGATCTTCTCGCCATGCCGGTCGATGTCCTCCTCCAGCAGCCGAAGGAACGACGCAACCGCGTCCATCTCCCCCCTCGCCGCATGTGAGGCACGAAGTAGAGTTCGCACCCTGCCACGCCGTCACCGCCCCGCGCGCGGCGGGTTGCTGGGCACACGGCCGTCCCTCCCCTGCAGTTCGGGAGGAGGGACAGGCTGGACGGGCCCGGCGGGACGCCGGCCCGCCGGGGAGAGGGCCCCCGCTCATCCCTCTTTCCCGGCAAACCCCGCGAAGATGCCGAGCATCCGCGCGGATCTTGCCAACTCGTTGCGGCCAAAATAGCTGCGCCGCCCAGCCAGCGGCACGGCGATTGAATGTCGGGCGCGGCCTATGGAATACAGAGAAGATCCGTTCCTGTTTCCGCTCGTCACCGAGCCGAAGTCTCGCTGGGAAAAGGCGGGGCTCAGCCCGCGGCAGGAGGCGTCGTTCAACCGCGTCTCGCTCCTGCTGGTGGCGCTGTTCCTCACCGGGTGGCTGTACAGCATCTTCCTGGCACCCCGCTCGGCGCTCGAGGCGGCCACGCCGGTGGCGCGGATCACCGGCGCCATCACGCGCACCCCGCTCGCGACCAACGCCGCACCCGAGGCCGCGTTCGTCACCGACCAGCTGGTGCAGAGCTTCGCCGAGGACTACCAGAAGCAGATCGGGATGGCGAGCGGCGCCGTGCGCGTGCAGGTGCTGAAGCCCGGCGAGCAGCTCCCCACCCCCGGCAACCTGCCGGGCGGCGCGCAAGTGCAGCTGCAGCCCACGCAGGGGACCGCCGGCACCGCCACCGACCCGGCCGCCGCCACGCAGAGCCCCGGCATCTGGAACGTGGTGCTGAAGATGGCCAACGCGCTGCGGCCGGCGCCGGACGTGGCGGTGATCACGCTGGTGCCGCTCACGGCCAAGCAGAACGGACGCATCGGCAGCTACCGCATCGGCAGCTGGCCGTTCGAGCAGGGCGGCGCGCCCAAGGCCATCTACGAGCCGCCGCCGGGGCTGGTGAAGGTCACCCCCGAGAACATGAACCTGTGGGTAAGCGAGCACATCCAGCTCAAGGACTTCATGACCAAGGGGCAGAGCGACGTGTGGCCCAAGTACGTGGCCATGCAGCCCCGCGAGCTCGACAAGGTGGAGCTCACCATCCAGGAGCTGGAGAAGATGGGCCACCCGGTGAAGAACATCTTCGTGGTGAGCGCCTTCCGCACGCCCAGCTACAACGAGACCGGCGGCGACCCCACCGGGCGCGCCTCGCTGAGCCGCCACATGTACGGCGACGCCATGGACATCGTGGTCGACAACGACGGCGACGGCTTCATGGACGACCTGAACGGCGACGGGCGGGTGACGGTGGCCGACGCCAAGGTGATCGGCGAGGCGGCCGACCGGGTGGAGCGGGCGCACCCGGAGCTGATCGGCGGGATCGGGATCTACGCGCCCACGGGGGCGCATCATGGGTTCGTGCACATCGACACGCGTGGGTATCGCGCCCGCTGGTAACGGGGCTTTCGGCGGATTTTCCGGGCGGAGGAGGACGTGATGGCGGAGGCGACCGGCGTGGCCGCGGGCCACAAGCGGCGGGACGAGACGGAGGAAGAGCACCTTCCTCCCGAGATGGACGTGCGCGACGAGGACCTGGAGCCCCACGAAGGGCTCCGCTACGTCGCGCGGCTCTTCAAGGTGCTGGCCATCCTGCTGATCCTGCTGCTGATCGGCGAGGCGGTGCTGGGGCTGATGAACCAGGGGAACGAGGCGATCCCCACGCTGATGGTGGAGGCCACGCGCATCATCGTGTTCGCCGGCCTGCTGTGGGGCGCGGGCGACATGGCGCTGATGCTGATCGAGAGCAACCACGACCTGCGCGCCACCCGCATCCTGGTGGGCCGCCTGAACGGCAAGGTCGCGCGGCTCGAGGCCGAGGTGCTCCCGCGCTCCGGCGGCCCCGCGCGCATCCCCGGCGGCCGCGTGGCCGAGCGCCCCGCCCCCGACACGCCCACCGACCGCCCGCCCTCGCACCGCGAGGGGCTGGGCTGACGGGCGGACCGGCCGTCCGGTAGATCCGCGGATCACCGGCTCGGCCGGTCGCCGCGGCGACGGAGCGGAAGGGACGGAACGCGGAGGAGCGGAGAACCCATCGTGGCTCTCCGCTCCTCCGCCCTTCTTTCCGTGTCCCCGGCACGACGCGGGAGATGCGTGCGCTACGACTCGCCGGTATCCACCGAGAAGCGGTAGATGGTGCGGCTCTGGTAGCGCTCGCCGGGGCGCAGGATGCACGTGGGGAAAGACGGCTGGTTCGGCGAGTCGGGGAAATGCTGCGGCTCCAGGCAGAAGCCGGTGTGCTGGCGGTAGGGGCGCCCGCCCTTGCCGCGCGTCTCGCCGTCCAGGTAGTTGCCGGAGTACAGCTGCAGCCCGGGCTCGGTGGTCCACACCTCCAGCACGCGGCCGCTGGCGGGGTCGTGCACGCGCGCGGCACGCGCGGGCTCGGTGCCCGCCTCGCCCGCCAGCACGAAGTTGTGGTCGTACCCGGCCGAGCGCGTGAGCTGCGCGCTGGGGTCGCCGATGCGCGCGCCGATCGCCGCCGCCTCGCGGAAGTCGAACGGCGTCCCCTCCACCGGCGTGAGCTCGCCGGTGGGGATCAGCGTCTCGTCCACGGGGGTGAAGCGATCGGCCCAGAGCTGGAGGCGGTGGTCCAGCACGTCGGTCGCCGGATCGGCCGAGAGGTTGAAGTAGGTGTGCTGGGTCATGCACACCGGCGTGGGCTGGTCGGTCCGCGCCAGGTAATCCACCACCAGGTCGTTGCCGGAGAGCGTGTAGGTCACCTCGGCGTCGAGGCGGCCCGGGTACCCCTGCTCGCCGCTGGGGCTCACGCGGGTCAGCCGCAGCCCCACCGTGCCGTCTTCATGGCCGAAGGGCTGCACCCGCCAGTGCACCTTGTGGAAGCCCATGGGGCCGCCGTGCAGGTGGTTGCCGTTGTCGTTCACGGGAAGCGACAGCTGGCGCCCGTCCAGCCGGAAGCGCCCGCCGCGGATGCGGTTGGCGTAGCGGCCGATCAGCGCGCCGAAGTACGCCTGGTCGTCCACGTACTGCTCCAGCCGGTCGAAGCCGAGCACCACGTCGTCGACCTGTCCATGCCGGTCGGGCACCAGCAGCGACTGGATGATCCCGCCGTAGCCGCTCACGCGCAGCACCACGCCGGTGCTGCTCCGCAGCTCGAACAGCTCCACCTGCTCGCCGCCCGGGAGCCGCCCGAACGGCGACCGGCTCATGATCGGGGGCAACTCGGCACCTCGCGGCTGGCGGGACTCGGCATCGGATCGGTCATCGTCGGTTCCGTCGTCAATCAGTTCATCGGCCGGGCGACAAGTTGCACCTCCGCGGCGCATCCGGCAAACCCCGCGTCGCGCCGGGCCGTCGCCCGCCGGACGGCGAGGGAGCCGCGGAGGGAGCGGCGCCGGCGGAGGGAAGCGCTTCTCCGTGGCCCACCGTCTCCCCTCCGCGGCTCCCTCGTCCTCTCCCCTACGTGTCGCGACCGGCATCACCGCCCGGCCGAGACCCGCTATCTCACCCGCCGCACTCGCCGGCGGGCTTCGCGATCTGCTGCCCGGCGCTGACGGGGGTGCCGAAGTTGGGCGTGTTGTCGGCGTTCCAGCTGAACGGCTGCGTGCGGATCGACCGGTCCCACCCCGAGGCGGCGTTGTTCTTGGCGTGGTACACGATCCAGCTCTGCGACCCGTCGGGCGAGGTGGTGAAGCTCGCGTGGCCGGGGCCGGGGACCTGGGGCGTGGCCTGGAACACGGGCCCGCTCTTGGTCCAGCTGGCCGGGTCCAGCGGGTTCGCCCCGGTCAGCCGCAGCATCCCCAGGCGGTAGTCCGGGAGCCACGACTCGCGGGTGGAGTAGACGATCATCGTCTGCCCGCCGTGCGTGAGCACCTCGGGGCCCTCCTGCAGGTCCAGCTCGATCCCCTTCTCCCACGCCTCGACCGGCGAGCTGATCTTCACCCGCGCCCCGTCGATGGTGTACGGGTTGGACATGTGCGCCGCGTACAGGTGCTGCGGCGTCTTGTCCGTCGCGGCGTTGCTCTCCCACCCGCTCCAGATGGCGAAGAGGTCGGTGCCGATGCGCGCCACGGTCAGGTCGATCGCCCAGATCGTCTGCCCGCCGGACGCGGGGCCGCCGTTGCCGGTGTAGAGCATCCCGCGGTCGGTGTACGCGCCGAGCGGATCGTCGGTGACCGATTCCAGCACGCCGGCGCGCTGGTAGATGTACGGCGGGCCGGACTGCCCCGCGGCGTAGTAGATGTACCAGTGTCCGTCGATGTGGTGCAGCTCGGGCGCCCACACGTTGGTGTGGTTCCACCCGGTGGCGGGCGCCGCCCACACCTGCGACCCGTTCCCCGCCGCCACGCCGGTGAGCGTGGTGGAGCGGTTGATCCAGATCCCGTTGTCGCGCGACTGGATCAGGTAGTAGTAGCCGCCGTCGCGCACCACCCACGGGTCCGCCCCGTTCGCCAGTGGATTGGCGAAGGTGCAGTTCGCCGGCGGCGGATCGACCGGCGGCTTGGGCGTGACGCCTCCGTCACCGCCGCCCGAGCACGCGGTGCACCCGCCGAGCACCCCCGCCACCGCCACCCACGCGGCGCGCCCGCGCCATCCCGCTCCCCTCATCGCGATCCTCGCTGTGTCTCGATGGACTCCCGTCGCCACGCCCGCGCTCCATCACCCCCCGCGGACGCACTCTCGCACTCTCGCACTCTCGTACCCCGCACCATGGCGGACGGCGCCACGCTCGGCGCCGCCCGCCACGGGACCCATCACCGCCCGAAAGCCGGCATCACCAGCCGGGGTTCTGCTGCACGTTCGGGTTCAGGTTCGTCTCCGTCGACGGGATCGGGAGCAGCGCCCGGTGCGGATCGAAGAAGTTGAAGTCGGCGTCGTGCGTCTTCAGGATCGCGATCTTGGCCGGGTCGGTCAGCCAGTCGTGGCGCTTGAGCCAGAAGAAGCGCTCGTTCTCCAGCCCCAGCTCCATGATGATCTCGTGCTCGATGCGGTCGCGCATCTGCGCCTGGCTCAGCCCGCCGGGAAGGGCGGCCACCCCGGCGCGGGCACGCACCTGGTCCACCAGCGCCTTGGCGGCGCCGGGGTTCCCCGCCTCGTTCTGCGCGTCGGCGGCCATCAGCAGCACGCCGCCCAGGCGGATCACCTTCACGTCGACCGGGTTGTCCCAGTCCTGGAAGGTCTTGTACCACTCGCCGTACTTGCGCCAGAAGGCGTCGCCCAGCCGGTCGGCGTAGCGCTCGGCGAAGGGGGTGCCGTACACGTCCATCCCGCCGGGGCGGTTGTAGAAGACGGTGGCGTCCTTCCGCGGGTCGGGCTGGCCGCCCATGGTGGTCTCCTGGCTCAGCTGCTGCACGAACCACTGGGTGGGCTCGCTGTCGCAGAAGCCCACGCCGCAGGGGCCCATCATCTTGATGATGTTCTGCCCGCGGCTCCCGGCGGCCAGCACCTCGGGCCCGCCGAACTGCACCTCGAAGATCGTCTCGGCGTTGTTGTCGCCGCTCTCGGTGAAGTTGTTGATGTACGCCGGGGTGAGGGTGTACCCCAGCCCGATCACCTGCTGGAAGGTGGCCGCCGAGGCGGCCCACTTCTTCTCCTGCAGCTGCGCGCGCCCCAGCAGCGCCAGCGCCGCCCCGCGGGTGGCGCGGCCCACGTCGGCCCCGCTGTAGCTGGTGGGGAGCATGGCCGCGGCTTCCGACGCGTCCTTCTCCACCTGCGCCCACACCGCCGCCTCGGCCGCCTGCTCGGGGCGGTCGGTGGGCTTGGGCGGCTCCAGCACCATCGGCACGTTGCCGTACAGCACGGCCAGGTTGAAGTACATCAGCGCGCGGATGAACTTGGCCTCGCCCACGATGCGGTCGCGCGTGGCCGCGTCCATCTGGATCGCGGGGACGTAGGCGATCACCTGGTTGGCGCGGAAGATCGTCTGGTAGTGGTGCTGCCAGAGCTCCCGGTTCACCTCGAAGTCGTAGCTGCTCAGCACGCTCTTGGTGAAGTTGGCCAGGTCGCCCCAGGGGCTGCGGCTCAGGCCGATGTCGCTGCGCGCGTCGGTGGCGAACTGCAGCCAGCGGCCGTAGCCGCCGTTCTCCTGCAGCCCGCGGTAGGTGGCGTTGATCCCCTGCACCGCGTCGGCCTGGCTCTGCCAGAAGGTGTCGACGGTGCGCTGGTTGGGGTCGGTCAGGTCGAGGTCCGCGCACCCGGCCAGCATGGCGCCGAGGAGCAGCGTTCCCAACGTCCCGGTTCTCTTCTTCATGGTCGGCTTCTCGCCCGTGAAAGGGTTGTTTCTCGTCTGGGTTCCCAAGGCGCGTTACGGATGGAGGTCGATCCCCACCGTGATGGTGCGCGGATTGGGGTAGATCTCGCCGTCGTCGATGCCGCGGCTCAGCGCGCTGCCGCCGGCGGCCACCTCGGGGTCCCAGTTGGAGAAGCCCGTGAAGGTGTGGAGGTTCTGCACGTTCAGGTACACCCGCGTTCCCGAGCCGCGCACGCCCAGGCCGCTCAGCAGCCGGTCGGGGATCACGTAGCCCAGCACCACGTTCTGCACCCGCAGGAACGAGCCGCTCTCCAGCCAGCGGTCGGTGTTGGCGCGGGCGTTGTCGGCGCCGGCGGCGCCGAACACGGCGCGCGGGTCGTCGGTGTTGGTGTTGGTGGGCGACCAGGGGCTCAGGTCCTCGCGGTAGTTCGAGTTCTCGTCGAGCCGGTCGGTCCAGTAGCGCACCACGTTGAAGATCTTGTTGCCGCTCTGCCCGCGCAGCGCCAGCCCCAGGTTGAAGCGCCGCCAGGTGGCGTCCATGGTGAAGCCGCCCTGCAGCTTGGGGATCGGGCTGCCGGCCACGTAGCGGTCGCCGTCGTTGATCACGCCGTCGTCGTTCAGGTCGGCGTACTTGATGTCACCGGCGCGCGCGTTGGGCTGGATCACGGCGCCGCCGCTGCTCTTGTACCCCTGCGCCTCGGCGTCGCTCTGGAAGATGCCGAGCGTCTTGATCACGTAGAACTCGCCGATCGACCCGCCCACCGTGGTGCGGCTCACGTTGTTGAACCCCGAGAACAGCGGCTGCCCGCCGTTGCCCAGCGCCGTCACGCGGTTGCGGATGGTGGTGAGGTTGGCGCCCCAGCGCACCTGCAGGTCAGGGCGGCGCATGGTGTAGTCGGCGCTGAACTCCAGGCCGCTGTTGCGCACGCTCCCGGCGTTGATGGTGGGCGACTGGGCCGGCCCGGTCAGCGACCAGGGGATCGGCGCGTCCACCAGCAGGCCGCTGGAGGTGGCGCGGTACCAGTCGGCGCTGAAGTTCATCCGGCTGTCCAGCAGGGCCAGGTCGAGCCCGACGTTCGCCTGCTTCTGGCTCTGCCAGCGGATGTCGGGGTTGGCCAGCGCCAGCTGCGTGGCGCCGGTGGCGATGCTGGTGCCGAACAGGTAGCTCTGGTTCCCCACCACCTGCGCCGAGTAGCGGAAGTCGCCGATGTCCTGGTTCCCCAGGGTGCCGTAGCTGGCGCGGAGCTTCAGGAAGTCCAGGCTGCTGGCCAGCGGGATGCCGCCGAAGAAGGGCTCCTCGCTGATCACCCACCCGGCGCTGGCGCTGGCGAAGTCGGCCCACTTGTTGTTCGGCCCGAACTTGCTGCTCCCGTCGCGGCGGTAGCTGCCGGTGAGGAGGTAGCGGTCGGCGAACGAGTAGTTGGCGCGCACCAGGTAGCCGCGCAGCGACGCCGGGGTGCTGTTGCCGGTGTTCTGGAAGTTGCTGCTCCCCGCGTCGATCTCGGTGAGGTCTTCGTCGCTGAAGCCGCGGCGGTACGCCTCCAGGCGGCGGAACTCGCTGTGCTGCTGGGTGATGCCCGCCACCGCGTTCAGCGAGTGCTCGCCGCGGGTGGCGTTGGCGGTCAGCAGGTTCTCGACGAGCCAGCTGGTGAAGTCGTCACGCCGGTCGCGCCCCTCGTTGAAGGTGGGCACGGTGTTCTCGCGCAGCTGCACCATGCGCACGAAGTTGCGCCAGTTCAGGTCCTGGTAGTCGATGCCGGCGTTCAGCCGGTACTTCAGCCACCGGGTCAGCGTCAGCTCGCCGAAGGCGCTCCCCAGCGCGCGGTTGGTGTAGTCGGTGCTGCTCTGCGTCTCGAACGCGCCCACCGGGTTGGTGCCGAAGGTGGAGAGCACGCCGTTCCCCGAGCCGAAGCCGTAGCCGCCGGGGTTGTTGGCGTCGCGCACCGGGATCCCCGGCTGCAGGCGCACCGCGTCGATCAGCGGAAAGCCGATCACGTTGTCACGCGTGGAGCGCGACACGGTCAGGTTCTCGCCGATGCGCCAGCGGCTCTGCCGGGCCTCGCTGTTCACGCGGAACGAGGCGCGGTTGAAGCCGGTGTTGATGATGGTGCCCTTCTGGTCGAAGTAGCCGCCGCCGATCAGGTAGCTGGCCGTCTCGGTGCCGCCCGACACCTCCAGGTTGTGGTCCTGGATGGCGCCCGAGCGGAAGATGGCGTCCTGCCAGTTGGTGTTGGCGGTGATCGGCGTGTTGTCGGCCGGGAGGCCGCCGTTGAGGCGCGCCTGCGCGTTGATCTCCTGCCAGCGCGCGTTCCCCACGAAGCCGATGCGGTTGGGCACGTCCTGGAAGCCGTAGTAGCTGCGCACCTGCAGCCTGGGCGGCCCCGCGCGCCCGCGCCGGGTGGTGATCACCACCACGCCGTTGGCGCTCTGCGCGCCGTACTGCGCCGCGGCCGAGGCGTCCTTGAGCACCTCGATGCTCTCGATGTCGGCCGGGTTCAGGTTCACGTTCTCGCGGGTGTACATCCCGTCGATCACGTACAGCGGGTCGGTGGCGCCCAGGAAGTTCTGGCCGCGGATGGCGATCTGCGCCGGGCGGCCGGGCTGGCCGGTGGCGGCGATGTTCACGCCCGCGATGCGGCCGCGCAGCGCCTCTTCCACGGTGGCCACCTGGCGGTCGCGGAGGTCTTCGCCGCGCACGCGGCTCACGGCGTCGCTCACGGTGCGCGCGCGCTGCGTGGTGTAGCCGACGGCGACCACCGAGTCGAGGCGGACGGCCGAGATGGCCAGGCTGAAGTTGGCGGTGGCGGTGCCGCCGTCGGCCACGCTCACGCTGGTGGTCTGCGCGGCGTGGCCGATGGCGCTGGCGCGCACCTGCCGGGTGCCGGCGGGAACGCCGGTGATGGTGTAGCGTCCGTCGGGGGAGGTGACGGCCTGCCGGCCGGCGCCCACCACCTGCACGGTGGCGCCCGAGAGCGGGCGTCCGCCCTCGGCGCTCACGGTGCCGGACACCTGTCCCGTCTGGGCCTGGAGCGGCGCGGCGGCCATCAGCGCGAGCGCGGCCACGCACCCGCCGAGCGCGCGGCGAAGCGCGCGGGCGGGGCTGGAGCGTCCTCTGACAGGGCTTTGCATGTGTCGTCCTCGCAGCGGTTGTGTTGATGTGGAGCGGCGCGCCCGTGCGGCGCCGCCGGTGTGAGCCAGGCGTTCAGGGATGCCGCCGGGGGGGTGCCCGGCTGTGGCTGGCGTGCATGGGTCCCGCGGGTCCCTGGGGTGCGGCGGCGCGCCGGCGGGCGGCGCGCCAGCGAAGTGCGCGGACCCGCGCGAAGGTCGCCCCTCGCGCCGGCCCGCGGGGGGTCAGCGTGCCCCGGCGGGGCGGAAGAGCATCGTATCCGGCACGGGGCCGCGGGCGATCCCGGGCCCCTCGACCCGGATCTCCAGCGCCATCGCCCCGTAGGTCTGGTGGTAGTGCAGCACGAACGGATGCAGCCCGGCGCGCAGCGCGATCCGGCCCTCGTCCTCGGTGGGCGCGGGGCTCTGGCCCATGCTCCAGAACAGCCGCCGCTCGCCGATCCACAGCGCAACGCCGTCCTTGCTGCGCGCCGAGAAGGTGTAGACGCCGTCGGCCGGAACGCGGAAGAAGCCGGTGTAGCGGAAGCCGAAGAGCTCGTCGCGGTCGCGCGGCTCGAGGCCGAAGTTCGGCAGGCTCCCCGCCGCGGTGGAGGCGGGGTCGCCCGGCCGCGCGTCCAGCCGCTCCAGCCGGCGGCGCACCGGCCAGTCCAGCCGGTAGCGCGGCTCGGGGCTGGTGTCGGGGAAGAACTCGAAGTCCACCCCCGGCAGCACCTCCACGGATACGGAGGCCCGGCCGGCCACGCGGCGGAACTCCATCCGAGCCTCGGGGGCGGCGGTCGGGCGGCCGTCCACGAAGCCGCGGACGCGGACGGTGGTGGTCTCGCGCAGCGTCAGCGGCTCCCACGCCGGGCTCTCCGCCGTCGGCGCGGTGCCATCCACCGTGTGGCGCAGCTCCGTGGGCGTCCCCTGGTGCACGGTGACGTGGACGGAGTCGACGAACTCGCCCTCTTCGGGGAGGATCAGCGGGGCCAGGCCGCGGTTCACGGCGGCGATGCGGCCGGCGCCGAGCTTGAGGACGGCGCGGTCGTAGGTGAGCACGCCGTTGATCTCGTTCTCCACGTCGGTGAGCTGGGTGTAGATCCCCGCGCTCATCCCGTGCGTGTCGCGCAGCCGCCACATCCGCCGCATCAGCAGGTCGTAGCGGGCGTTCATCTCGTCGGCGGAGGGATAGGCGCCGCCGTAGCCCCAGTTCTCGGCGCTCTCGCGCCAGAGGTGGCCGGCCACGGCGAACCCCAATCCGCCGAACTCGCCGACGACCGTGGCCCTGTCGGGCGACGGCACCAGCGCCTGCGGGCCCTGGTAGCGGTGCACGTCGATCACGTCGCCCGCGCCGCTGTGCCGCCACCCGCTCGCGTCGTCGATCAGCCGGGTGGGGTCGGTTCGGCGGATGCGTTCGACGATCTCGCGCGTCCACTCCAGCGACGGCTGCCCCCACTTCTCGTTGAAGGGCACCCAGACGAGGATGGACGGGTGGTTGCCGAGCTGCTCCAGCATCTCGTCCAGCTCGCGCTCGAAGTGCGCGCGCGCCTCGGCGCCGTCGTTCCACCCGCACGGCATGTCCTGCCACACGGGAAGGCCCAGCCGGTCGGCGTGATGGTACCAGCGCGCCGGCTCCACCTTGATGTGCTTGCGGGTGAAGCCGAACCCCAGCGCCTTCGTCCGTTCGACGTCGTGGCGCAGCGCCTCGTCGGTCGGCGCGGTGTAGAGGCCGTCGGGCCACCACCCCTGGTCCAGCGGGCCCACGTGGAACCAGGGCCTGCCGTTCAGGGCGATGCGGGTGAAGCCGGCCTCGTCGCGCGCCAGGCTCACCGTGCGCATCCCGAAGTAGCTCTCCACCGTGTCGCCCGACTCCAGCGTCACCCGCAGGTCGTAGAGGAACGGATCGTCCGGCCCCCACAACCGAGGCCGGGGGATGGCGATGCGCATCTCCTCGCCCACCGCCGCCGTCGCGCGGCCGACCTCCACGCCCCCGGCCGACGCGATCGCCGTCACCCGCTCGGCCGCCGGCGTCCCGCGGCCGGTGACGGTGAGGCGCAGCGCCTGGCCGGCCACGTCCGGCACCATCCGCAGCGCGGCGATGGAGGCGGCGGGGACGGGCTCCATCCACACCGTCTGCCAGATCCCGGTGACCGGCGTGTAGAAGAGCCCGTGCACCGGCTCGGTCGATTGCTTGCCGCGGGGCTGGCCGAACGCCTCGGTGGGGTCCCACGCGTCCACCACCAGCTCCTGCTCGCCGCCGCCGGGAACCAGCGCGTCGGTCACGTCGGCCGTGAAGGCGCCGTAGCCGCCGGTGTGCCGCGCCACCTCGCGCCCGTTCACATGGACGACGGCGAGCCAGTCCACCGCGCCGAAGTGCAGCAGCAGGCGCTCGCCCGCCTCCATCCGCGGCGCGCGGAAGGCGCGGCGGTACACGGCGCGGCTCGCGTGGCGGCCGACGCCCGAGAGCGCGGACTGGATGGCGAACGGCACCAGCACCCGCTCCGGCAGCGCGGTGCCGAAGCGCGGGGGCGACGCGCCGTCGGTGGGAAGATCCAGCTCCCACACCCCGTTCAGGCTCTCCCAGCGCGGGCGCACCAGCTGCGGCCGCGGATACTCGGGAAGGACGTTGGCGGGATCGACCTCCGCCGCCCACCGCGTCATCAGCGGACCCGCCGCGGGGCGCCACGACGCGCCCGGCTCCCCGTCCGCAGACGCGGGGCGGGGGGCGGCGAGCGCTCCGGGGCGGACGGCGGCGGCCAGGGTCATCGCGCGGTGCGCCCGCTGGTGCCGCGCGCGGTGCCGTCGCCATCGCCCGGCGCGCCGTCGCCGGCGGTGGCGAAGTGGATGCGCGAGGGGCGGATGGCGGCCAGCTCGCCGCCGGCACCGACGGGGCGGGTGGAATCGCGCACCACCAGCTCGGAGTCGAGAAAGACCTTCTGCGGCGGGAGCATCTCCTTCGACTCGATGTGCCGGATCAGCATCCGCGCGGCCATCTCGCCCATCTCGAACTTGGGCATGCGCACGCTGGTCAGCCGCAGCGGCAGGTAATCCAGCATCTGGATGTCGTCGTAGCCCACCACGCTCACGTCGGCCGGCACGCCGATCCCCAGCTCGGCCAGCGCGCGGCACAGGCCCAGCGCCACCAGGTCGTTGTAGCAGGTGACGGCGGTGGGGCGCTCGGCGGCGGGGCGGTCGCGGAAGTAGGCCAGCCCGGCGCGGTAGCCGTCGTCCAGGTGCGCCCCGGCGCGCACGATGTCGCCGTCGGTGAAGATCACGTGCGAGCCGCTGCACGCCCGCCGCACCCCGTCGATGCGCTCCTGGCTGTGCCACGAGTACTCGGGCCCGGCGAAGTGGGCGATGCGGGTGTGCCCCTGCCCGATCAGGAACTCCACCGCCTTCTGCGACGCCTGCTCGTTGTCCACGTCGATCAGGCTGGCGGGCACGCCGCGCAGCTCCTCGAGGAGAACGAAGGGGAAGTTGCGGCGCTTGAGCTCGAACAGGTGCGACAGGTCGGCGTCGCCATCCAGCACGGGGGTCAGGATCAGCCCGTCGGCCCCGGCGCGGTGCAGCAGCTCCACCGCGCGGCGCTCGGCCTCGTAGTCGCCCTCGCTGCTGGTGACCAGCAGGGTGTAGCCGCTCTCCTGCGCCGCCGCCCGCGCCCCGGTCACCACCTCGCCGTAGTACGGGTTGTCGATCTCCTTGATCACCAGCCCGATGCTGCGCATCTGCGGGCCGTTCTGGCTGCGCCCGTCCGGCCCGCTCTTGCGGTAGTTGAGGGCTTCGATGGCCTGCAGCACCCGGTCGCGGGTGGAGCGCTTCACCGTTCCCGTGTCGTTCAGCACCGCGCTGACGGTGGCCTTGGAGACCCCCGCCAGCCGCGCGACGTCGTTGATGGTCGCCTGTGTGCTCTTCATCACGGGGGACTTCAGGGGGAGCTCGGGAGGTGGACTGGATGGCAACCCGGAACACGCCTCGCCACGAACAAGGGCGAACTACGGCTGAACTGATCTGAACAGGTTCGGGTGCGTTCAGGTTAGAGGGTCCATTCCGGGCTGTCAAGCATCATGTTCAGTCAGAGGCCAAATTCCCCCGCCCCCACATCCTCCGCAGCGGCGCGCTCCTCGCGCGCGCGTGTATCCATAAGGAAAGGAACGGGTTAGAAGATCAAGATCCGGCGGCAAATCCCACCCCGCCCCTGCCGGTCTCCTCCCACTCGGCTGGAGCGGTGGGTGTCCACATGAAGATCGCTGCGAAGGTGCTTGACAGGCCGGACCCGGCGAATGTACTGTCTCTGAACCAATCTGAACCGTTTCGGATTCGTTCAGGTCCCCATCATGGCGGATCCTTCGCGAGTCCCTGCCCCTCACCCTGCCCGAGCCAACCCATGTCCCTGCTCCCGCGGTTCCGGTCCTGTTTGCGCGCGGGCGTGCTGCCCGTGCTCGCGCTCGCCACGCTGGCCGGGTGCCAGAAGAAGGCCGGCGACGGCAAGTGGGTGGTGGGCTTCGCGCAGATGGGCCACGACAATCCCTGGCGCATGGCGCAGACGGCCAGCCTGAAGGCCGAGGCGCAGAAGCGCGGCTACGACATCGTGGTCACCGACGCGCAGGACCAGACGGCCAAGCAGGTCTCCGACGTGGAAGACCTGATCGCCCGCGGGGTGAACGTGATCCTGCTGGCGCCGCGCGAGTACGAGGGGCTTTCCCCCGCGCTGCAGGCCGCCAAGGACGCCAACATCCCCGTGATCCTGGTGGACCGCGAGGCCGAGGGGAAAGCGGGAGAAGACTACGTGACCTTCCTGGGGAGCAACTTCGTGGACCAGGGGCGCCGCGCGGCCGAGTGGCTGGTGAAGGAGACGGGCGGCAACGCGGGGATCGTGGAGCTCACCGGCACGCCGGGCGCCTCGGTGGCGGTGGACCGCTCCAAGGGCTTCCACGACGTGATCGCGCAGCACCCGGGGATGAAGATCATCGCCAGCCAGACGGGCGAGTTCAGCCGCGCCAACGGGCAGCGGGTGATGCAGAACCTGGCGCAGTCGCTGGGAAAGCAGATCACCGCCGTGTACGCGCACAACGACGAGATGGCGCTGGGCGCGCTCGAGGCGCTGCGCTCGGCCGGCCTGCAGCCCGGGCGTGACGTGCGCGTGGTGAGCATCGACGGCGAGCGTGCCGCGCTCGAGGCCATCCAGCGCGGCGAGCTGGGCGCCACGGTGGAGAGCAACCCGCGCTTCGGCCCCATCGCCTTCGAGACCATCGAGCAGGTGCGCCACCACCAGCCGGTGCCCCCCAAGAAGCTGATCACCGACCGCTTCTTCGACCGCACCAACGCCGCGCAGTTCGTGGCGGAAGCGTACTAACGGCAGTGCTGGGTGCGGGGTGCTGGGTGCGGAAGTGCACGGGCGACCGTGACGTCCTAGCACCTAGCACCTAGCACCTAGCACCTAGCACCTAGCACCTAGCACCTAGCACCTAGCACCTAGCACCTAGCACCTAGCACTTCTCCCTCCACCCTCCCGACGCATGACGATGCCCCCGTCCGACCCGATCCTCCGCATGGAGGGGATCGTCAAGCGCTTCGCGGGCGCGACGGCGCTCGACCACGTCGACTTCGAGCTGCGGCGCGGCGAGGTGCACGCGCTGGTGGGCGAGAACGGCGCGGGAAAGAGCACGCTGGTCAAGATCATGACCGGCGCCTACCGGCGTGACGGCGGGCAGATGTGGCTCGAGGGCGAGCCCGTGCACTTCGCCACCCCCGCCGAGGCGCAAGCCGCCGGGGTGATCGCCGTGCACCAGGAGATCCACCTGCTCGGCTTCCGCACGGTCGCCGAGAACGTCTACCTGGGGCGCGAGCCGCGCCGCTGGGGGCTGGTGGACTGGAAGCGGATGACCGCCGAGACCGGCGCGCTCCTGCGGCGGCTGGGGCTGGCGATCGACCCCGCGGCCACCCTGGGCGCGCTCAGCACCGCGCAGCAGCAGATGGTGGCGATCGCGCGCGGCGTTTCGCTCGGGGCGAAGGTGCTGGTGCTCGACGAGCCGACCAGCTCGCTGGCCGAGCGCGAGGTCGCCATCCTCTACGACCTGATCCGCCAGCTGCAGGCCGAGGGCACCGCCATCGTCTACATCTCCCACCGCTTCGACGAGCTCTACACCGTCTGCGACCGCGTGACGGTGCTGCGCGACGGCAAGCTGGTCGGCACGCACCACCTGCGCGACCTGGAGCGGCTGGACCTGGTGTGCCTGATGCTGGGCAAGCCGCGCGAGGCGCTGAAGCAGGGAACCACCGGCTTCGGCGGCCACCATGGCGAGGCCGACGCCACCACCCCGCTCCTCCGCGCCGAGGGGCTGCGGCGCGGGCAGAAGCTGCGCGGCGTCAGCCTCGACGTGCGGAAGGGGGAGATCCTGGGGCTCGCCGGGCTCCTCGGCAGCGGGCGCACGGAGACGGCGCGCGTGCTCTTCGGCGCCGACGCGGCCGAGGACGGCACGATCCACCTCGACGGCAAGCGGCTGTCGCCGCGCACGCCCGACGACGCGATCGGCGCCGGGATCGCCTTCGTCTCGGAAGACCGCAAGGGCGAGGGGATCATCCCCGAGCTCTCGGTGCGCGAGAACCTGACGCTCGCCGCGCTCCCCACCCTCACGCGCGCCGGCGTGGTCGACCGCGCCCGGCAGCGCGAGATCGTCGACCGCTTCATGACGCGGCTGGGGATCAAGGCCACCAGCGCCGACCAGAAGATCCGCGAGCTCAGCGGCGGCAACCAGCAGAAGGTGCTGCTGGCGCGCTGGCTCTGCATGAACCCCGCGCTCCTCATCCTCGACGAGCCCACCCGCGGCATCGACATCGGCGCCAAGGCCGAGATCCAGTCGCTGATCAACGAGCTGGCCGGCACCGGCCTGGGCGTGCTGATGATCTCGTCGGAGCTGGAGGAGCTGGTGGAAGGGAGCTCGCGCGTGGTGGTGCTGCGCGACGGGCAGAACGTGGCCGAGCTGCGCGGCGACGCGATCAGCCAGCAATCCATCATCCACGCCATGGCCGAGGGGAGCGCCGCCGCAGCCCCCGCCACCCTGGAGGCCCGAGCATGAGCACGACCGTGGCCGCGCGGCCGCAAGCGGACGGAGTGCGGCGCTGGTGGGCCGCCATGGGCCCCACCGGCGGCGCCGTGCTGGCGCTGCTCGCCCTCGTCGCCGCGAACTCCATCTTCACGCCCAACTTCGCGACGGCCGGCAACTTCTGGAACGTGCTGCTGCAGCTCTCCGTCACCCTGCTGGTGGCGGTGGGGATGACCTTCGTGATCGCCACCGGCGGCGTGGACCTCTCCGTCGGCTCGGTGATGGCGATCTCCGCGGCCGTCGCCGCCGTGACGGTGGACCGCGGCCTCTTCGTGGCCATCCCGCTGGCGCTGGCCGCGGGGATGGCGGTGGGGCTGCTGAACGGCGCCTTCGTCTCGTACTTCAAGGTGCAGGCGATCGTGGTCACCCTGGCCACGCTGCTGGCCGGGCGCGGCATGGCGCAGGTGATCAACCGCGACGGCGCGCTGCTCACCATCGACGATCCGGGCTTCCTGGCCATCGGCCGCGGCCACGTGGGCCCGCTCCCGGTGCAGGTGCTGATCGCCGCCGTCGTCGTGGCGCTCGCCGTCTTCCTCCTTCGCTCCACGCCGTTCGGGCGGTACGTGCTGGCGGCCGGGGGCAACCCGGCGGCGGCGCGGCTGGCCGGCGTCCCCGTGAACCGCACCGTGGTCTCGGTCTACGTGCTCACCGGGCTGCTCGCGGGGATGGCGGGGCTGGTCGAAGCCTCGCGCCTGGGCGCCAGCGCGGCGGCCAAGATCGGCCAGGGGGCGGAGCTCGACGCGATCGCCGCCGTGGTCGTGGGCGGCACGCTGCTCAGCGGCGGGCGGGCCACACTGCTGGGCACCGTGGTGGGCGCCCTGATCATGCAGGTGATCGCCACCTCGTTCAACATGCTGCTGATCCCCTACTCGTGGGCGCTGGCGTTCAAGGCGCTCATCATCCTCTTCGCCGTTTACCTCCAGCGCCCGCGGAGGGTGTGATGGACCACCCCACGGAGATCGGCGCCGGCCGCCCGGCCGGCGCGCTCGCGGCGCCTCCCGCGCAGACGGCCGCGGCCGCCCCGGCCGCGGGTCCGCGCGCGCCCCGCCTGGGCGCCCGGGCCGCGTCGATGCTGCAGCGCCAGGGCGCCGTGGTTGCGCTGATCGTGGTCTGCGCGTTCGGCGCCATCCGCTACGATGCGTTCGCCACCCCGCAGAACATCCTCAACGTGCTGCGGCAGAACAGCATGCTGGGGATGGTGGCGCTGGGGATGACCATGGTGATCCTCACCGGCGGGATCGACCTCTCGGTCGGCTCCGTGCTGGCCGTCGCGGGGATCGTGGCCGCGTCGCTCTCCGGCCATGGGACGATCGCGGCGGTGCTCGGCGGCCTGGCGGCCGGGGCGCTGCTGGGCACCCTCAACGGGGTGCTGATCACCAAGGCGCGCATCCAGCCGTTCATCGTCACGCTGGCGATGATGATCGCGGCGCGCGGCGCGGCGCTGGGCGCCACGGACGAGAACTCGGTGCGGGTGGACCGCGTGGCGGCGGGGGTGCTCTGGCTGGGCCGCGGCCGGGTGATCGGCATCCCCGTTCCCGTGGTCCTCGCCGCGCTCGCCTTCGCCATCGGGTGGACGGTGCTGCGCTACACCCGCTTCGGCCGCTACGTGTACGCCGCGGGCGACCACCAGGACGCGGCGCGGCTCCTGGGGCTCGACGTCGACCGGGTGCTGATCGCCACCTACGCCATCAGCGGGGTGCTGGCGGCGTTCGCGGGGATCGTGCTGGCGGGGCGGCTCGGCTCGGGGCAGCCGGTGGCCGGCAACGGCTGGGAGCTGGATGCGATCGCCGCCGTCGTGGTCGGCGGCACGCTGCTCAGCGGCGGGCAGGGCGGCGTGGGCGCCACCGTGGTCGGCGTCCTCCTCCTGGGCGTGATCTTCAACCTCTTCAACCTGGAGGGGACCATCACGCCGTGGTGGCAGGGCGTGCTGCGTGGCGTGATCCTCCTGGGCGTGGTCGTGGTGCAGAGCCGTCTCCAGCGCCGGGCCACCCGTGCGGAATGACCTTCTTCGGGTGATGCGGATCTCCCCGCCGCGCGGGATGATGCGGCGCTCCGCGATCGTCCTGGCCGCGGCGCTGGCGGCGTGCGCGTCACCCACGCGGCGCATGCCGGGAGATGCGCCGCCGGCCATGGGCGCGACCTACACCAACCCCGTGCTGGACACCGACTTCCCCGACCCCACGGTGATCCGCGCGGCCGACGGGATGTACTACGCCTACGCCACGCAGACCGAGCGGGACGGGCGGATGGTCAACCTGCAGGTCGCGCGCTCCCGCGACCTCGCCACGTGGGAAACGCTCGGCGACGCGCTGCCCGTGAAGCCGGGATGGGCGAGCCGCACGCAGGATTTCTGGGCGCCGCACGTCAGCGAGCACGGCGGCACCTACTACCTCTACTTCTCCGCGAAGCCCGACGCGGCGGTGAGCGACACCACGCGCGGCCTGTGCCTGGCCGTGGCCACCGCGAGCCGGCCGGAGGGGCCGTTCACCGACAGGGGCCAGCCGCTGCAGTGCGGACCCGGGTTCGTGAACATCGACCCCATGGCCTTCGACGATCCGCAGACGGGAAAGCCGCTCCTCTACTGGGGAAGCGGCTTCGGGCCGATCAAGGTGCGCGAGCTGGCGGCCGACCGCGTGTCGTTCGCGCCGGGAAGCCAGGCGACCGACCTCGTCCCCGTGGTCCCCACCTCGGACTCGACGGATTACCAGCGGCTGGTGGAGGGCGCCTGGGTGATCCACCGCGCGCCCTGGTACTACCTGTTCTACAGCGGCGACAACTGCTGCGGCCCGCGCGCGCACTACGCGGTGATGGTCGCCCGCTCGCGCAGCGCCACCGGCCCCTTCGAGACGCTGGCCCACGCCACGGGCGCGAAGACGAGCGCGATCCTGGAGCGGAGCGGGCGCTGGAACGCGCCCGGCCACAACTCCGTGATCACCGACGCGCGCGGCCAGGACTGGATCGTCTACCACGCCGTGGACGTGGGCCGCCCGCGCGCCAAGCCGGGCGACGACATCAACACGCGCCGGGTGATGCTGATCGACCGGCTGACCTACGCCGGCGGCTGGCCGCGCGTGGAGCGCGCCCCGTCCGACGCAGTGCGGCCGGCGCCGCCGATGCCCTGAAGGCGTTCCGGCGAGGGAGGAGCAGGGCGAATGAATTCGCTGCAACAACCACACGAAGTCCGCCTGCGCGGACTACGGGCGCCCCCGCAGCCGCAACGTCGGCGCGCGATATCAGACTCGTAGATGCCGCGTTCGCAACCGGTGCCGGCGATGCGAACGAGTGCGTGTGGGGGAGTCCGCGCAGCGGACTTCGGGCCGTTGTAGCCGCGGTTTCAACCGCCCAACGCCGTCCGTGTCACCCTGCGGGCGGCGGGCAATAGGGACGCCCCTCATCGTCCCAGCGCAGTTCCACCAGGGTGGCGTTGCGCGGGGCGTCGGGCGAGCCGAAGCGGGCGTGCGTGACCAGCCACTCGCGCCCGTCGGCCGCGCGGAACCACGAGCAGTGCCCGGGGGCGTGGATCCCCGCCTCGGGGATGGAGGTGAGGACGAAGCCGCGGCCGTCGCGGGTGACGTTCACCAGGCGGCCGGCATCGTCCCGCACCAGCGCGCCCACGGCGTATAAGCCGAAGTAGCAGCCGCCGCTGTAGAGGTAGACCTGTCGCCCAGCCGGATTCACGAGCCCGCCGACCGGCCCCTCGACGGTGCTCCAGCGGACGGTGTCGGTCGCCCAGTCCACGCCGGCGATCTGCTTCCATGGCATTCGCCGCGCGCCGTCGAACAGGTGCCAGTCTTCCGATGGCCGCGCGAGGACCGTCGGCGGTGAGATGAGGCGGGTGAGGTCGTCGCTGATGGCGGCTTCCACGATGCCGGTGCCGTACGGCTCGCCGTCGGTGAAGTCCATCGCCCACGCCATGCGCAGCCCGCCGTCCGGCGCGGCGTACACGTCGGCGTCGATGGCGAAGCCGGTGTCCGGCGTCAGCACGTGGCCGCTGTCGATGAACGGGCCTTCGGGGCGCTCGGCATCGGCCCGCCGGATCTGGTGGCCGATGTGCGCCTGCTCGCCGATCCCGGCGCCGTGCGAGTACAGCATCACGTACGGCCGCGCGAGCCCGGGCACGTGCCGAACGCACGGCGCCCAGAACGCGAACCGCGTCGCGTCGCCTTCCAGGGTGGGGCCCAGCGGCGTCCACGTGACCAGGTCGTGCGAGCCGAACGCGGGAAAGGCGCCGGCCGACGCCACGCCGCCGCGCCCGTCGCTGGTCTCGTCTCGCGTGACGTAGACGTAGTAGCGGTACGCCGCCGGAACGCCTTCCGGAATGGCGAGAAGATACGGATCGCCCTGGTCGGCGGCTTCCGCGAAGAGGGGCCGGTAGCTCACCGGCCCCGGGACCTGTGGAGAGGAATGCATCGGATGACTGTCAGTCGTGGCTCTGCCGTGATGGCGCTGGTCGGCGCCCTTTCGCTGGTTGCGTGCGACCCGCCGCGCCCGGCCAACGGCCCCGCGGCGGGCTCGGCCGCGGGCGCCTGCACCTTCACCAACCCGGTGGCGCGCGGGGCCGATCCGTGGGTCGAGTTCCACGACGGCTGGTACTACATGGCCCAGTCGCAGAACCCCGAGGGTCAACCTAGCACCATCTGGGTCTATCGGTCGAGAAAGCTCAGCGACCCGATGCGCGACAGCGTGAAGGTGTGGACCACGCCCGCCACCGGCTGGAACCCGGGCAACGTGTGGGCGCCCGAGATCCGCTACGTGGACGGGCAGTGGTACATCTACTACGCCGCCGGCCGCACCGGCCCGCGCGACGCGCCGTTCATCAACCAGCGCGCCGGCGTTCTCCGCGCGTCGGGCGGCAATCCGCAGGGCGCGTACGAAGACCTGGGCCGCCTCGACACCGGCGGCAGTCCCTCGACCCACGACGACGACGTGTGGGCGATCGACTTCACGGTCGACCGCATCGGCGGGCAGCTGTACGGGATCTGGAGCGGGTGGAGCGACAACACGCCGGTCGCCCGCACGCCGCAGTACCTGTACATCGCCCGGATGAGCGACCCGCACACGGTCAGCGGCCCGCGCACCCAGATCGCCGCCCCCACCGAGAGCTGGGAGCGGCGGGTCGATCCCACCGACGGGCTGGACCTGAACGAGGGGCCGCAGGTGCTGAAGCACGGCAACGACGTGTTCGTCACCTACTCCACCCGCGAAAGCTGGACGCCGGCGTACCGGCTGGGGCTGCTGCGCCTGCGCGCCGGGGCCGACCCCCTGCAGGCGGCGAGCTGGACCAAGACCGGCCCCGTCTTCCAGCAGGCCAACAGCGTCTACGGCCCCGGCCACAACGGCTTCGCCAAATCGCCCGACGGACGCGAGGACTGGCTGGTCTACCATGCCAAGGTCGACACCGGGCCCAACTGGAACCGCGTGATCCGCCTGCAGCGCTTCACCTGGCGCGCGGACGGCACCCCCGACTTCGGCGAGCCGGTGGCGAGCGGGGTGCCGGTGCGGGTGCCGTCGGGAGAGGCGTGTGAGCGCTGAGGCCGGGATGGACGGGGTGGTGAAGGTGGAGGCGGGCGGCCACGCGAAGTCCGCGGCGGTGGTGGATGCGTTGCGCGAGAGCCCGCACCGGCGGCTGAACGCGCTCACCGGCGAGTGGGTGCTGGTGTCGCCGCACCGCGCGCTGCGGCCCTGGCAGGGGCAGGTCGAGGCCGTGGCGCCGGACACGCGCCCGGCGTACGACCCCACCTGCTACCTCTGCCCGGGGAACCAGCGCGCCGGCGGCCACCAGAACCCGCCGTACACCGGCACCTTCGTCTTCGAGAACGACTTCGCGGCGCTGAAGACGGGGACGCCGGCGGCGGAGATGGACGTGGAGGGGCTGATCGTGGCGCGTGGCGAGACGGGCGTGGCGCGGGTGATCTGCTTCAGCCCGCGGCACGACGTGTCGCTCCCGGAGATGGACGTGCCCTCCATCCGCCGCGTGGTGGACCTGTGGGCCGAGCAGTACGCCGAGCTGGGCGCGCGGCCGGACATCGGGCACGTGCAGATCTTCGAGAACAAGGGCGAGATGATGGGGAGCAGCAATCCCCATCCGCACGGCCAGATCTGGGCGCAGCGCTCGCTGCCGATGTCGGCCGCGCGCGAGCTGGCGCGCCAGGCCGGGCACTACGAGCGCCATCGCCGCACGCTGCTGGCGGACTACCTGCGCCTGGAGCTGGACGCGGGCGAGCGCATCGTGGTGCAGAACGATCATTTCGTGGCGCTGGTGCCGTTCTGGGCCGTGTGGCCGTTCGAGACGCTGCTGATCGCCCGCGACCCCGTGGCCGATCTCACCGCGCTCGGCGGCGCCGGCCGCGACGCGCTGGCCGACGCGCTCAAGCGGCTGACGGCGCGCTACGACAACCTCTTCGGCGTGTCGTTCCCCTACTCCGCCGGGCTGCACCAGGCACCCACGGACGGCCGGCCGCACCCCGAGTGGCACCTGCACATGCACTTCTATCCGCCGCTGCTGCGCAGTGCCACGGTGCGCAAGTTCATGGTAGGCTACGAGATGCTCGGCGAGCCCCAGCGCGACGTCACCCCCGAGTCCACCGCCGCGCGCCTGCGCTCCGTCGCCGAAACGCCCCGCGTGACCGTGTCGGTCTGATGCGCGAGATCGTAAGGGTACGTAGGATCAGCCGCGGTGGGAGAGTACGGCGACAACGTCCTCGTGCGATGTTCAGCAGCGCCTCGGCCGCGGCGATGCCAGGCGGGACGCGCAGCGGCCGGCAGACGCGCACCGCCGCCGCCGCGATGCCCATCCACACAGGCCCGATACCGACGTTGTCATCCCGAGGCCGGCCACGAGGAAACCGCGGCCACTCCAATGGTCGCAGGCCGAAGGATCTATCGCCAGTCGACGCGACACACCGTCGGTAGCGCTCCGTCTGCCATGGATCCTTCGCGCCGCGTCCATTCGAACGCGCGTCGGGGACGGCGTGATCGCGCTCAGGATGACAGCCATGGGATTCGCGCGAGCAATCATCTCGGCTCGGGCGTAGATCGAATCAACCACACGACGGAAGAGGCACGATGAGGCTGCTGGTGACGGGTGGGGCGGGGTACATCGGCAGCGTGGTGGTGAACCAGCTGGCGGACCAGGGACACCAGGTGGTGGTGATCGACCGGCTGTCGCAGGGGCACCCGGCGGCGGTGGATCACCGGGCCGAGCTGGTGGCGGGCGACCTGGCCAACCGCGACCTGCTGGACGCGGTGATGGACCGCCATCGCCCCGAGGGGATCCTCCACTTCGCCAGCCAGACGCTGGTGGGCGAGTCGATGGAGCGCCCCTTCCTGCACCTGGGCGAGAACGTACGCAACGGGCTGAACCTGCTGGAGGCGGCGGCCGATCACGGGGTGAAGCGGTTCATCCTCTCCTCCACCGCCAACCTGTTCGGCCTCCCGGACCGCGTGCCGATCGACGAAGAGGCGGCGATCCGCCCCGGCAGCCCGTACGGCGAGAGCAAGCGCATCCTGGAGCGGATGCTGTACTGGATGGACGACCGCTTCGGGATGCGGTACGCGTCGCTGCGCTACTTCAACGCCGCCGGCGCCGTATCGCCCGATCGCGGCGAGTACCACGATCCGGAGACGCACCTGATCCCCGTGGTGCTGCAGGTGGCGCTGGGCCAGCGCGACAAGGTGACCATCTACGGCGAAGACTACGACACGCCCGACGGCACCTGCGTGCGCGACTACGTCCACGTGAGCGACCTGGCCGACGCGCACGTGCGCGCGCTCATGGCGCTGGACCAGGGGAGCCGCACCTACAACCTGGGCAACGGCCAGGGCTACAGCGTGCGCCAGGTGATCGAGACGGCGCGCGCGGTCACCGGCCACCCGATCCCCACCGCCAGCGGCCCGCGCCGCCCTGGCGACCCCGCGGTGCTGGTCGCCGCCAGCGACCGCATCCGCCAGGAGCTGGGCTGGAGCCCCACGCACGACCTGAAGTCGATCATCGAGAGCGCCTGGGCCTGGCACCAGGCCCACCCCAACGGCTACGGCGCGCGCTAGATCGAATGTCCCGGCGCATCTGGCGCCGCACGCGGCTCTCCCCCTCTCCCAGGCAGTCTCGGGGGAAGGGGCTTGGGGGGAGAGGTCCCGGCATCCACATCAACCTGCAGGGCATAGATGGACACCACCAGCGAAACCAATCCGCGTGACGCGGTGATCCGCGGCTTCCACGAGCGCTTCGGCGAGGCGCCCGCGTGGGTGGCGCGCGCGCCCGGCCGCGTGAACCTGATCGGCGAGCACACCGACTACAACGACGGTTTCGTGCTCCCCATGGCCATCGACCGCGCCGTGTGGATCGCCCTGCGCGCGCGCGCCGACCGCAGCGTGACGGTGCATTCGCTGGACTTCGACGAGACGCGCACCTTCAGCCTGGCCACGCTCGGCGCCACCGAGGGCGGGTGGATCGAGTACGTGCGCGGGATGGCGTGGGCGCTGGAGAAGAAGGACCGCAACCTCGCGGGGTGGGAGGGCGTGACCGCCGGCGACGTGCCGATCGGCGCCGGGCTCAGCAGCAGCGCGGCGATGGAGCTGGCCACCGCCCGGGCCTTCGCCGCCGTGAGCACCTTCGCCTGGAACGCGCGGGAGATGGCGCTGCTGGCGCAGAAGGCCGAGAACGGCTGGGTGGGCGTGCACTGCGGCGTGATGGACCAGATGATCAGCGCCGCCGGCGAAGAGGCGCACGCGCTGCTGATCGACTGCCGCTCGCTGGAGACGCGCTCCGTCCCGCTGCCGCCGGACACCTCCGTCGTCATCCTCGACACCGCGACCCGCCGCGGGCTGGTGGACAGCGCCTACAACGAGCGCCGCGCCAGCACCGCCGCCGCCGCGCGCACGCTGGAGGTGCCCGCCCTGCGCGACGTGAGCGCGCGGATGCTGGAGCGCCGCAAGGGCGAGCTGGAGCCGCTGATCCACCGCCGCGCGCGCCACGTGGTCACCGAGAACGAGCGCACCCTCAAGGCCGCCGACGCCCTGCAGGCCGGCGACGCCGCCGAGGTGGGCCGGCTGATGAACGAGAGCCACGCCAGCCTGCGCGACGACTACGAGGTCTCGCGCGCGGAGCTCGACGCGATCGTGGCGCTGGCGCAGGGGCAGCCCGGCTGCCACGGCGCGCGGATGACCGGCGCCGGCTTCGGCGGGTGCGCGGTGGCGCTGGTGGAAGCCGGCTCCGCCACGCGCTTCGCCAGCGAGGTGGCGATCCGCTACAGGGCCGCCGTGGGGCTCGATGCCCGCGTCTACGTCTGCTCCGCCTCCGCCGGCGCCTCGGTGGAGCGCGTGGGCCAGCCGCAGCCCGCGTGACGCCGACGTCCCGCCTCGCCCCGGGATGAAGTGCTCCCCCCCGCGGAGCGCGGGGAGGGGCCGGGGGAGGGGGCTCGCCACCGCATGCGCCGATGCCCGTCCGCCTCCACGAACACACGCGCCGATCCACGACCCAACCGGTGGCCGCGCACCTCGCGTCCACCGTTCAACGCCCGAAAAGAACCAGGAGTCCCGGGATGACCATCCTCGCCGACGCACCGACCCAGCCCGCCACCACCGCGGCGGACTATGACATCGCCACCATCATGGGCGCCCTGTACGGTGATGGCATCCTCGGCCTGAAGGGTGCCTTCAGCCGCGAGTGGGTGGCCGCGCTGGGCGAAGACCTCGCGGTGGCGTACACCGAAGCGCTCGCGCGGCCGGGCGGCGCCGTGGGCCGTGGGCCCAGGCGGCACTACGTGGAGATCCACCCAGAAGACATCCGCGGCTTCGTGGATCTCGTCACGCACCCGTGGGTGGTCGCCGTCTGCCAGTCGGTGCTGGGGCCGGAGTACAAGATCGTGGAGATCGGCTTCGACGTGCCGAACCCAGGGGCGATGGACCAGCCCTGGCACCGCGACTTCCCCGCCCCGGCCGAGACGACCGAGGGCCGCCGCCTCAACTCGCTCGCGTTCAACCTGACCACGGTGGACGTGTACGAGAACATGGGCCCGTTCGAGATCGCCCCCGGCACGCAGTGGGACCTGGCGGAGGGCTTCGAGCACGAGATGTTTCCGCCCAGGACGCTATATCCGCGCTACCAGGAACGCGCCCAGCGGAAGATGCCCAAGATGGGCGACATCAGCGTCCGCTCGGCGCTCACCATCCACCGCGGCACCGCCAACGTGAGCGACAAGGCGCGCCCCGTGCTGGTGCTGGGCGTGGACGCCCCCGACGCCCGCAACGCCGAGCGCCACGACCTGCAGCTCACCCGCGCCTTCCACGACACGCTCGACGACACGCTGAAGTCGCACCTCACCTGCCGCGTGGTCGAAGCGCTGGAGCCCATCCACCAGGCCCACAGCATCGAGGGCCTGATGATGGGCGAGGCGTAGCGACCAACGCTCGCGCCACGACGAGCGGAGAAGCGGAGGAAGAGCAAAGAATCGAGGTTCGATCCTCCGTTCCTTGCAGTTCTCCGTTCCTCCGCTCCTCCGTGTGAGCCTGCCGCTGCCGTTCGCGGTACAACGAAGAACGGCCCGCCCCGGATCTCTCCGGGGCGGGCCGTTCTTCTATCGATCTTCCAGACCGGGTGTCAGTCCATCACACCGGCACGGGCAGCAGCATGCGGAAGCTGTTGCGGGCGCGGTTGAGGCGGCTCTTCACCGTGCCCACGGGGATGCCGATCTGCTCGGCGATCTCCTCGTAGGTGCGGTCCTCCACCTCGCGCATCACGAACGGGATGCGGTGGTGCTCGTCCATCCGCTCGATGGCGGCGTCGATCGCCTCGCGCAGCTCGCGGCGGTACGCCTCGCGCTCGGGGTTGTGCCCCGTGGCCGCGAACTCCACCGGGCGGCTCACCGCGCCGTTGCTCCCCGTTTCCGGGCGCAGCTCGCTGAAGGTGGTCTCACGCCGGCGCGAGCGGTTGCGGAACTCGTTCTTCAGCAGGTTGTTCGCGATCGTGTGGATCCACGTGCTGAACTTCCGTGCCGGGTCGTAGCTGTCACGCGCCCGGTGGATGCGCAGGAAGGTGTCCTGCGTGAGATCCTCCACCCGCTCCTCGTCGTTCAGGCGCTTGCGGAGAAAGCCCTGGATGCGCGGCTGATACCGGTTCACCAGCACCCGGAAGCCGTCCGCGTCACCCTCGGTATATCGCTGAAAGAGCTGCTCGTCGCTGAGCTCCGCCAGGACCGTCGCCGGTCCCGGCTCCGAAACGCTCCGCAGCGCCCCACGGCCGGCGGGCTGCTGCGCCGCATCGAACTGCGCGGCTGCGCTCTTGAGATCGATGGCTGTTTTCATGCTCTGAATATACACGCCCCACCCCCATTTGTCGAGGGTCGTTCAGTGCTGAACCAACGTTAGCAAACAGTTAGATTACAAGAAGTTACGTGCATCCTCCAAAAGGTTCCCCGGCCTCTGGAGAGGACACCCAAGTGCTAGCGATGAAAGCACTTGGGAGAGCGTCGACGGCCCACCGCGGAACCACTTCGTCCGGCGGAGCTTCTCGCGATCCGCCACCCGGAAATACGCTCCAGGACCGCAATCGGATTCCACTCGGCCCCGTGATCCCCGTGCGGCGCGGGGGAGAGGGCGAGACGACGGTTCTCAGGGGAGGACGAGATCGAACTGCGACGCGGGAAGCTGCGTGACGGCCGACGTGCCGCCTTCCACGGGGATGCTCACCGCGCTCGACAGGGTGCCCACGGCCCCGTAGCCGTAGCGCACCCGAACGGGCGCCGCCACCGCGGCGCTGGCCACCTCCACCCGGTTCGGGGCGACGATGGCGGCCGTGGCGGGGCGGAAGACACCGCTCGAATCGGCGAGCTCGAAGCCCGCGAGCGAGCCGCCGTTCCGCGCGATCAGCCCATCGCCCGCATAGGCGAAGGTGAGCACGGCCTTGCCGCCGGCGCGGGACGAGGCCGCGGGATCCGGCACCGGCCCCGAGGGCATGATCGGCTCGCCGTACACCGCCCCGCGCGCGCCGATGCCCAGCCGCACGCCGACGGCCTTCTTCTCCGCCGGATGCAGCTGGTCGCCGCCGGGAAGGTCGGAGGTGACGACCAGGAAGGTGTGCGGCACCTTCCGCGACACGGCCGCCTCCCCCTCACCGGCGCCGGCGCTCCCCGGTCCGGTGAGCTGCACGATCCCGAACGGCAGGTCGGCGCGGCCCCAGCCGGCGCGCCACTCGGCGATCATCCCGGTGAGCTTCGCCTCGTACGCGGGATCGCCGTCGTTGCTCTCGCCCTGGTACCAGGCGACGCCGCGGATGGCGTACGGCTGGACCGGGCGAACCATCGCCAGGTAGTCCGCCCCGCCTCCGCCGATGCCGGTCTGCCATTCGGCGATGGCGGTACCGTCGTGCGTGGCCTGGATCAGGCCGACGGGCACGCCCAGCCGCCGGTTCAGCTCCACCCCGAACCAGTAGCACACCGCCGAGAACACGGGCGCGGTGGTGGGATCGGAGACGGTCCAGCGGGTGGCGGCGGGGCCGGCGCCGTCCGTCATTCGGAAGAGGCGAAGGTCGTAGCCGCTCGCCTTCCGCGCCTCGTCGATACCGCCGGCGGCCTCCTCCAGCCGCATGTCCATGTTGGACTGGCCGGCGCACACCCACACCTCGCCCACCCGCACCCCGGTGAGCTCCACCGCCGCGCCGGCCGAGGCGATGGTCAGCGTCCCCGGCGCGGCGCTGGCGTCCATGCTGGGCAGGTCCACGCGCCACGCCCCGCCGCTCGCCACCACGGTGGAAACGCTCCGGCCCTGGAAGCCGACGGTGACCGTGGCCCCCGGTTCGGCCGTCCCCGTCACCGGCACCGGCATCCCCCGCTGCAGCACCATCCCCGATCCAAAGACCGGCGCTACCGTCAGCTGCCTCGGCGGCTGCGCCACCGGCGTGTCGCCGCCGCACGCCGCCAATCCCGCGATCGCCAGCAGCGCGGCCCCCATCCAGCGCCCGGTGAAGAATCCCGGCACGACACGTCCCTTCTCGGCCCAAAGCCGTTCGATCGCCGATCTCCCCCCGGCGAGCGCGCCCGCGCCCCCCGCGACCATTCGCTGTCGAACGTTGCCCCGTTCCCTCCGTTGCTCGCGCGAAGCGCCCCCTGTTTCGTGGGTCGTGCGGCTTCGATCAGGATCGGGGGAGATGGTGCCACGCCTCCATACGCCAGACGCCTATCCGGCCATCGCGCCGCCATTCCGGCGCTCGCGCGGGGCGCGGCCGGGCGCGGAAGGACGCCCGTCGGCGCGCGCCCGCGCCTCGGCCACGTTCAGCGCCGTGAACAGGATCGACCCGAGCGTGAGCTGGAAGTAGAAGGTCAGCAGCCGCCACCCCGCCGTGGCGATCCCGATCACCCGCGCGGGGAGAAGGGCGCCGTACACCAGCACGAACGCCGCCTCGGCCCCGCCGCTGGCGCCGGGGGTGGGGACGAAGTTCATCGCCGTGAAGATCACCCACTGCAGCAGGAAGAAGAGCACGGGGTCCGCCCGCCGCTCCGGCGCCAGGAAGTATGCCAGCGCCGTCACCACCGAGTAGCGGCTGATCCACTGCACCGCGGTGATCAGAAAGGTGAGCGCGAACCGCGTCTTCCCGCGGCGGATCACCAGCCGCTGCACGTCGCGGTAGTCACTCCACGTCTTCCGCGTCCGCCGGCGCGCCCTGGCGCTCCAGCGGCGGCCGCGGCGCCGCGGCCGCGCGCCCAGCCGCCCGGCCAGCAGCGCGCGCCAGAGCACCCACAGCGTGGCCAGCACCAGCGCCGCGACGATCGCCACCCCCGTCACCTTCCCCCGCAGCTCGCGCCCGATGGCGCGGAAGAGCGGCAGCTCCCACGCGCCGCTCACCGCCACCGCCGTGGGGATGGCCATCCCGAAGAAGAGGAGGTCTTCCAGGTACCCAAGCGTGATGATGGAGGCGGCCTGCCCCTGCGTGACGCCGCGCTGCACCATCATCCCCCAGCGGAACACCTCGGTGCCGCTGCTGGTGGGCATCACCGACGAGGCCAGCTCGGCGCCCAGGGTGATGCGCAGCGTGTCGCGGTAGCGCAGGCGCGCGCCGATGAAGCGCGTCCACACCAGCAGCCGCAGCGCGTTGGTGAACCAGGGGACCAGCGCCAGGACGATGGCGAGGTAGAGGTAGCCGCGGGGAAGGGTGCCGAGCGAGGCGAAGACGGAGTGGTCGGTGGCGTACCAGCTCCACCACACGTTGGCCAGCACGCCGATGGGCACCAGCACCAGCGAGGTGCGGAACACCCGGTCCAGCGCGGCGCCCAGCCGCGTCCGTGGCGGCGGGCCGGTACCGGCCGGCTCGCCGGCGGGCGTGCTCACGGGCGGCGGTCCGCGTGGTAGCGCTCCACCACGCGGCGGTAGCTCTCCACCAGCCGGCCGTTGATGGCGCTCCAGTCGCGCTCGGCCGCCGCCTCGCGCGCCCGGCACCCCATCCGCTTGCGCTCGGCCGGGTCGGCCAGCAGCCGTTCGACTTGCGCCGCGAAGTCCGCGGGGTCGTTGGGGCGGGCGATGAAGCCGGTCTCGCCGGGCTCCACCAGGTCGG
>Ga0247773_1000011_pt1 | contig 80705 bp, 60 predicted proteins | sample UWRJL092311B6_FD_179934 | JGI IMG/M metagenome (GOLD analysis project Ga0247773, IMG submission 179934) | Plant litter microbial communities from Arlington Agricultural Research Station in Wisconsin, United States - UWRJ-L092-311B-6 | ecosystem: Environmental > Terrestrial > Plant litter >... | reverse complement strand
CCCCCCGAGAGCAGGCACAGCACCAGGTCGCGCGCCCCGGCGCTCCGAGCGCACGCCAGCGCCTCGGCGGCGCCGGCCAGCCCGCGCGTGTCGGGCACCGGGTGCGCCGCCTCCCACACATGGATGCCGGGCACCTCGCCGCCGTAGCCGTCGCGCGTGGTGACCGTGCCGCCGCTGATGCGCTCGCCCAGCACGTCGCGCGCACCCAGCGCCATCCCCACCGCCGCCTTCCCCGCCCCGATCAGCCAGACGTGTTCGACCTCGCCCAGCTCGATCCGCTCCTCGTCTCCCGACGCGCCCACCACTAGCGCATCGCCGTCCACGCGCAGTGCGCGCCGCACCGCGGCGCGCGGGTCGGCGGCGGCAATGGCGGCGTGCACGATGCGGCGAGCGTCGTCGCGGAGGCTCACGCGGGCACCGGGGTGACCGGCGGGCGGCCAGGGAGGATGGCGTGCGCGACGTTGAGGGCCGGCATCTCCATGCGCGTATGCGTGTCGCGCGTGGCCGGGCCGGCGTAGGGGAGGAGCGTGGGTATGGCCGCCTTCACCGCGCCTCCAGCGGCTTCTGCCAGAGCGCGGTTCCGGCGCCCTGCAGCCCCAGCTTCTGGTGCTCGGCGATGCTCATCTCCCGGAACCCCAGAGCCTTCACCAGCGGGTGCAGGGGCAGCAGCCGGCGCGGGAAGGCCGTCCGCAGCTCGGTCACGCCCGCCTCCACCAGCCACGCCTCCAGCGCGCCCAGCGCCTCGCGGGCCAGGCCCTGCCCGCGATGGGAGGGGACAACGAGCAGCGTGCCCAGCAGCGCCATCCCCGCCTCGGGCCGGTGCAGCCACCAACCGATGGCGCCCACGTCCTCGCCCGACCCCTCCAGCGACAGCACCGCGATGGCGCGCCCAGCGTCCGTGGCCAAGCCGGCGATCTCGTGCGCGGCGGCGCCGGGGTCGGCGGGGCGGCCGGTGGCCAGGTGCCAGTCGGGGCAGGCGGCGAACACGGCCTCCAGGCGCGCCTCGTCGCCCGGCTGGAGCGCGTGGATCCGCAGGCGGGGCGACTGGATGGCGGCGGTCTGGGGCTCGGGCGTGCTCAACGGGCGGCGCGGGTTCGGTCGGCGGCGGATGCGAGACGTGGACAGTCGGGGAAGTTGCCCCATGGCGGGAGGATGCGTCAAGTTGAAGGCATCGCCCCTCAACCCGAACCCCGAGGTCCGTGAGCATCCAATCGGAGTCGCGCCACTTCCTTCAGCCCGGCGACCTGGTGGAGCACGTGGCCGGCCACACCGGCAGCGTGCACGAGGCGTACGCCCTCTACGCCGTGGTGCGCTGGGACGACGGCCGCCAGGAAGAAGTCGACCAGCTCGACCCCGCCGTCAGCGTGACCGAGCGCGCCGCCCGGGAGTAGCCCCCCGGGCGGAACGTTTGTAACTTGTCTCAGTACAACGGACACGCATTCAACTGCAACATCACCTGCAGACCCCAACGGCACGCATCGCCACGCGGACCGGGACCATTCCCGGTGCCCGCAGAGCCGTGCCGGCGGGCCTCGTGACGAAACCCTGCGCGTGTCCGCGCGGATCCACCCAGCGAGCGAAGGACGGCAGCATGTACCAGGCGTTCGACCAGCCTGCCCAGGCGAAGACGGTGCTGATCGTGGAAGACCAGCTCGAGATGCGGGCGATCAACGCGATGTACCTGCACCACCACGGCTACCGCGTGGTGGCGGCCGACAACGGGCTGGACGGGCTGCGGGCGGCGCGCGAGACGCACCCCGACCTGATCCTGATGGACATCTCCATGCCCGGCCTCGACGGGATCCGCGCCACCGAAGTGCTCAAGCGCGACCCGGAAACGGGGCAGATCCCCGTGCTGATCATCACCGCGCACCCGTACGGCTCGGTGGGCAAGCGGGCGGTGGACGCCGGCTGCGACGGTTACCTCACCAAGCCGTGCGACCCCCGCCGCATCCTCCAGGAAGTCCGCCGCCGCCTGGGCGACTCGGTGGTGCACTGATCGCGGCGGCACGAGCGGTAGATTCCCAAAGCTCACCAGCCGGTTCGGGGCGTGTCCCCGCTGCGCGGGGCCGGGCTGCGCGCTGCGCAGGGGCCCGCCTCCCCGAGGGTGAGGGGTGCGGATGCATCCGCTGCTCCGCTGCAAGAACGGCCAAAGTCCGCTGGTGGAGTTCCCCGCGCGGCCATCGAGACGGACCGGGAGCAGACGAGGGGCTCGCGCGGATGCGCGAGCCCCTCGTCCCGTCATGGCTTCACCGGCGGCGGCTCAGGAACCGGCTTCTCGGGAAGCGGCTGCATGGCGCGCGCATCCCCGGCCGGGAGCCGGTCGAAGGCGGTGCCGTAGCCCATGGTGTTGATGCGCCGAAGCACGCCGTTGTCGATCTCGAACACCGTCCACAGCGTGCCCGGCGCGCTGGGCACCGCGTAGGTGGCGATGATGCGCCCGCGCAGGTACACCGTGACCACGGCCCCCGACGCGCCGAGTGCCGTCGAGCTGGCCGAGCCACCGTTGGTGTAGTCGTGCACGGAGTAGCGGTATACCCCCGCCGCCTGGCGGGTGACCGTGATGGTCTCGGGCCCGAACGAAGTGATGTCATCCACGTCGAGCGCGGCGAACGGGTCCACCTCCAGCGCTCCCTTGGCCGCCCAGAACACGTGGAAGCGCCCACCGGCGGCCTGCGGTCCGGTGAGGTGCGAGTCGAGGTCGGCGGGGGTGGCGCCCCAGGTGAGCTTGATGCGCAGGTCCAGGTCGTCGGGCGAAAGGAGCACGTCCTGCCCGGGCAGGATGCGCGAGCCGATCACGATCCCCGTCCGCGTTTCCGATATAAAGCCGGAAGCCTCCACGGTGAGCGTGTAGGTGCCGGCCCGCACGCCGGTGATCTGGTACCCTCCGCCGGTGATGGAGCGCGTGGACGCCACCACCTCGCCCGAGGTTGCGTTGATCCCGCGCCGCAGCGTGACCAGCGCGCCGGGGATCGCCACCAGATTGCGCGCGTTCCTCACCACCCCTGAGATCCCGCCGGGCACCGAGTCGGTCTTCACCAGCGGGATCTCGGCCAGGCTGAGCGTATCCAGCCGCAGCGGCTCCACTCCGTACAGCGTGACGCTCTCGTACCCCGGCGCGCTCACCACCAGGTCGACCGGCCGCGCCTGCATGCGGGGGGTGACGAACAGGCCCGATGCCGGCGTGTTGGCCAGCGCCGTGGCCCCGCCCGCAACCGCCACCTGTGCCCCGGCGATCGGAGAGCGTGTCTCGCCGTTCACCACGCGCGCCGCCACCGACCCGCCGCAATCGTCGGCCAGCCGAGAGTAGTGCGACCCGAAGCGGGCCATGATCCAGTCGCGCGACTCGGTGGAGCCCAGGTAGCTGCTCGCCAGGAGGTGAAGCTTCAAGCCCACCACCAGATCGGTCACCTGCGGGGCGGGCAGGATCCGGGTCCACCACCCCATCAGGTCGTTCAGCTGGCGTGCCTGCCCGGTGGAGAGCGCAGCCGCCTTGGGGCCGGGGATGCCCAGCACGAAGTCGCGCGCGCGTTCGTGCGCGATCACCACCCCGTCCACCGGCACGGCCTGCGGCGTGGGGACGAACGCCGGCGATGCGATGGAGATGAAGCTCATGCAGGTGGGCCCGCCGGCCCGCAGCGGCGCCATCGAGAGCAGCGCGTCGCTGGTCATCAGGTTGCCCTGTGAATGGGCGGTGAGCACCACGTTGTATCCGGCCGTCCGCCAGCCGTTGGCCAGCGCCGCCAGCCGGGCCGCGTCGCCGGGCACGGCGGTGGGCACGCCGTAGAGCTGGCGGGAGAGCTGCGAGATGGTTTCGAACAGGTCGCCGCGGAGGGTGCACCCCAGTTCGAGCTCGCGCTGCGCCCCGCTCATCCGCCACAGCTTCACCGCGTAGGGGGTGCCGCGGTCCACCATCCCCGAAACCGCTTTCCACGTGCACACCCCCGCGCCCAGCAGGGTGTTCGTCGACCGGTTGTAGTTCAGCAGGTACACCACGCGCGGCGAGCCACCGCCCGGGGTGGCGCCGTCGCCCAGCGTGGTGAGCCGATGACCCGACTGGCGCGCGGCGGCGGCCATGGCCAGCATCCCGTCCAGCGCGCCGCCGGGGCCGTTGAAGATCCCGTTGGTGAACACGTAGGCCGTCTTCACCCGCGCGTCGCTGGCCGCCGCCGCCGCTGCGCGGCCGGCGCCCGGGAGAGGCGCTTCGCCCAGCGCGAACACCTTCCCGGCCAGCGCCGCGTCGGCGCGCATGATCGCGGCGCTGTCGGCGACCCAGTCGAACGCCAGCCGATTCGCGGCGGACACGTGTCTGCGCGTGGAATCGTCGCTCACCCGCGCGGCCAGGTCGGCCACCGCGCCCAAGTACGCGGCGTAGGCGGCCACCGGGTCGGTGGCGGTCACGACCTGCCGCGCGGCCGCCCTCACGGGATCGGTGGCCGGCACCGCGGTGGGCGCCAGCGGGGCGCTGGCGAGAAGCACGTGGTCGCTGCTCATGGTCACGCTCCCGTTCGCCGCACCGACCAGCGAGTCGACCACCACGTCGGGCGCACCGTACCCGGGAAGCGAGGTGACCGTGTACTGGACCACCGTTCCGGCGGGATAGCTGCCGGGCTGCGGTGACACGGCCACCCCCTCACCCGCCACCACGCTCAGCGTGTGGGGCGGCTCGGGCGTGGGCGGCTCCACGATCGGGTTTGGCTTCTTGTCGCTGCACGCGGCCAGCAGGAACAGCGCGGTGAGCGCGGCCCGGCGGGTTGGAAGTTCCATTCGCATGATGCCTCGGCGGTGAAGGGATGAGGTGGGAGCATGAAGGAGAGGCGCCGGGGTGGGCCACGAGCCCGCCGGCCGGCCACGTCTCCGGAAATATGACCGTTCTCCACGAGACTAAATTTGACGTACACCAGATAAGCGATTCCCGAAGAACGCGCAAGATTTGTCTTTCGAGTGCTCCCGAGACGCGCGGCGAGCGTGCTCCGGGCGCCGTCCACCTTTCCCAACCTGTATGGGACCGAGCACGGCGGCCCCCTGCGCCAGGCCGAAACGACGCGGGGCCGGTGGATCGCTCCACCGGCCCCGGCTCGCCCGCTCCTTCTATCCGACGCCGGCCTGCCGTCCACCACCCTCCTCGACGTCGTTCCGCCTTCGGCCTCCCTTACTGCTCGTCCGCCGGCACCACCGTCACCCGCTCGGTCTTCCCGCGCCCGAAGGTCTCCGGGCTGTACATCTCCTCCGCGCGCGGCGGGGGGACGATGAAGCGGCCGGGCGTGGTCGCGCGCGCCACGTACGAATAGGTGTACGTGCCCGCGGGGAGAAGCGAGGTGAACGCCTCGGCGCGGTCGTCGCGCAGGTTCTGGTGCTGGTACCAGTACGTGCGCCACCACCACCCCCACTCCGCCGTCCGCCCCGCCGATGCCGCGGGCGGCGTCTGCTGCGAGCCCTGCAGTTCGGGGTTCACCGGCTCGAAGCCGGCGGGAAGCGGGTCCACCAGCGCCACGTGCAGCCGCCGCGAGGGCGCCGTCATGGTCACCGTCACCCGCACCCGCGCGCCCGCCTTCACCCGCCACTGCCCGTCCGCCCCCAGCACCACGTCGCGCGCGTCGTCCACCGCCTCGTAGCTGCGGCCCACCACGAACCCGGCGTCCAGCGGCAGCAGGTCCAGGTCGCGCGGGGCGTAGCGCAGCCCGGCGCGGTAGTACACGCGCCCCGGCCCCTCCTTGCCGATGGTCACCCCGTCGGGCCGCTGCTCCTGCAGCACCGCCATCGGCGCCGACAGCTGCCAGCGGTCGGCCTGCCGCCCGTTGAAGGCGTGGCTCCCCGCGAAGCGCTCGCCCAGCCACACCCGCGCCACGAACTCGGGCGTCTGCCCCTCGAACGCGTGGAAGTAGCGGTCCAGCGCGATCAGCACCCAGGCGTTCTCCTGGGTGTTGTCCCACCGGCCCTGGACCCGGTGCCCCAGGAGGCCGCGGACGACCTTGGGGACCAGCGGGTTGTCGGGCTGGGCGCCCACCAGCGCCTCCAGCACCACGCCGTCGGTCCGGCGCTGGCTGTGCAGCAGCAGCAGCTCGCCCTCGGTGTAGCGCGTGGCGAAGGTGGCGGTGGACGCCGTCTCGGTGGCGCGGTTGTTCACGACCTGCAGCAGCGTGCCGCGCACGTCGGCCAGCGCCGCACCCGTCCCCGCCGCCGAGATCAGCCACCCCGCCTCCTCCACGGTCACCGAATCCCTCGGCGTGCGCTCCACCCAGCGGCGCACCTCGGCGGGCGCGCCCGCGTCGCCCATCCGCGCGCGGACGTAGAGCGCGTACGCATGCAGCGCCCGCCGCACGTCGGCCGGGTAGGTGGAGGGGAGGTTCCCCGGCACCGCGCGCACGTAGCGCAGCGCGCCGTCGTATACCCCGGCCGGCACGGTGTAGCCCTTCTCGCGCGCCCGCTGCAGCGCGTGCGCCGCGTGGATGCTCACGTAGGGGTACGAGGGGTCGCCGCGCTTCCAGAAGCCGAACCCGCCGTCCGCGTTCTGCCGCCCCGCCAGGTCGCGGACGTCGCGGTCCACCGAGGCCTGCAGCTGCTCGGGCGGCGGCAGCTCGTCGGCATTGAAGGCGTAGAGCACGTCGCGCAGCGCCGTGACCCCCAGCATGCGCGAGGCGATCTGCTCGGCGCATTCGTAGGGGTAGCGCACCAGGTAGAGGAGCGCGTCGGTGAGCTCGCTGAGCGCCGTGGAGCTGGCCGACACCTCCAGCCCGCCGAACGACGGGATGGCGTCGCCCGGCACCCGCAGCGGCAGTGTCACCGCGCTGTCGCCGGTGAAGGTGCCGTAGGTCGCGAACGCCTCCGCCGTGGCCGGCGTGTAGACGGGGAGCGAGATCTCGGCCGCGTCGGCCAGCGCGGCCGACGCGACGCCCACCTGCACCTGCGCGGGGCCGGCGCGCCCCGCCTCGGCCGCCAGCCGCACCTCCACCCGGTCGTGTGCCGGCACCGTCACCCGCCACCCGGTCTCCGTCACGTTCACGCCGGTCGCGCGGGCCGCCACGTCCACCTCCAGCGGCGCGCCCGTCTGGTTCTGCACCACCACGGGCAGCTCGAAGCGGTCGCCCCAGTTCAGGAAGCGCGGCGCCGAGGGCCGCACCATCAGCGGCTGGCGCGCGGTGATCCCGCTCTCGCCCAGCCCGTAGTCGGTGCCGCCGCGCACCGCCACCGCCGTCACCCGGTAGCGCGTGAGGTTGCTGGGCAGCTTGAAGGGCACCACCGCGCGCCCGCTCGGGTCGGTGCGCACCACCGGCGCGAACACCGCCAGCGGGTCGAAGTTGGTGCGGATGGCGATGGGCGCCGCGGCGGGCTCCGCTCCACCCGCCACCGGCACCGAGGGCGGCGGAGGCGGCGGGGGCGGCGCCATCGCCGCCGAGACCATCTGCGGGGCCGCCATCTCGGCCACGACGCCGCGGGCCACGCCGCCCGCCCTGCCGTTGGCCGAGAAGTCCTGCGCCATCTCCTTGAGCCCCTGCGGCACCAGCGACACCCGCAGCGGCGCCGGCGGCTGCTCGCCCACCACCGTCACCGCCACGCGCGCGGTGGCGTATCCCTGCATCCAAACCCGCAGCCGGTGCGTTCCCGCCGGCACGCCGGTGATGCGGAACCGCCCCGCGTCGTCGGTGACCACGGTGTCACGCATCCCCTCCACCACCAGCGAGGCGGCGGCCAGGTAGCCGCCGTTGCGGGCATCCACCACCCGGCCCACCAGCGTGTGCGGCTCGGGGGCCCAGTCGGGCGCCACCACCCGCACCCGGTCGCGCAGGTTGAACTGCGTGACGCCGGGCTCGCGGCTCCGGTAGAAGGCGTCCAGCGGGTTGCCCACGCGGTAGCCGGTGAGCGCCAGCACCGCCTCGTCCACCACCACCAGCGTCACCTCGGCGCCCGACACCGGCCGCCCGGCCGCGTCGCGCACCTCCACCGCCACCTCGGTCGCCGCGTCGGGCGCGGCAGCGCTGTCGCGCGGCAGCGGCGTCACCGCCAGCGTGCGGCTGACCGGCGGGACGGCGAGGCTCGTCGTGCCAGTGGCGTAGAGCACCCCGCGCGCCTGCTCGCCGCGGCGCCCGTCGGCCGCGCCCACCAAGTCCAGCTGCAGGTTCACGTTGGGCACGTCGCGCTCGGTGACCGGCACCAGCAGCGTGGTGGTCGATTGGGTCAGGCGGACCTCGCGCGTGGCCACCAGCCCGTTCACCCGCGTGGTCAGCAGCCCCACCGACGGGGCGAAGGCGGTGCGCACCAGGATGCGCGCCGTGTCGCCCACCGCGTACGTCTTCCGGTCGGGCAGCAGTTCCACGCCGCGCTCGCCGTTCTCGTCGGGGCCCGCGGTGAGCCCGCCCGGGCCGGCCACCCACAGCGTCATCGAGGTGCGGTTGGGCCGCCCCTGCGCGTCGGTGACCGTGGCCACCACCTCGTAGCGACCGCTCACCGGCACGGCGAACACGCAGCGCACCGGCTGCGGCTCGCTCACCCGCGCGCAGCTCCCGGCGGGCTCTTCCGCCTCGCTCCACTGGCCCTGCACCTGCCGCCACACGTGCCGCACCGCGCGCACGTCCAGCGTTCGCCCCGGCACGGGCGCGCCGTCCACGTCCACCGCCACCAGGTCCAGGTCGATGGAATCACCCACCGACAGCCAGGCGCGCCGCGTCCGCACCCCGGCGTATACGGCCGCCGGGTGCACCAGCAGCCCCGCCGACGCCGACCAGGTCTGCCGGTTGACGTCGGTCACCGTGGCCTCGGCGCGCACGGTGTATGGCCGCGGCGGCTCGGCGCCGGTGAAGGCGATGCGCAGCACGTTCTCGCCCGCGGCGTTGGTGGCGCCGTCGAAGCTCTGCGTGCGCCCGCCGCCGCCGCCGCGGTAGTACACGGGCCGCATCGGCCCCGCCCCATCGCCGAAGCTCCATTCGTCCCACCCCGGCGGCGTGTAGAAGCCGGGGGTGGCGGTCACGTTCCAGTGCACCGGCGCGGCGGCCAGCGGCCCGCCCGCGAAGTACGCGGCGCGCACCGTCACCTCGGCGCTCCCGCCCAGGAAGTGCGGCCCGTCCGAGGCGCTGGCGCTCACCGTGTACTCGGGGCGCCGGAACTCCTGCACCGCGTACGAGAGCGAGAAGCTGCGCGCCGCGAGCGCCCCTTCCGCGCGCGGCAGGGTGAGCTCCACGACGGACCCGCCCAGGTTGGCGCCCGCCGGCACCTCGAAGCGCGCGTCGAAGCCGCCCAGCGCGGTGAGCGCCACCGTCCCCTGCGCGATGCGGTTGCGGCGCGCGTCGAACGCCGTCCAGGCCACGCTGTCGGAGGTGCCGGGCTGCAGCAGCCCCAGCCCACCCTCCTTCGTCCGCTCGATGCGGCGCACCCACCCCTTGAAGCGCACCGTCTCGCCGGGGCGGTACAGGTTGCGGTCGGTGAAGGCGTACCACGCGGCGTTGGGGGCGGGCGTGGTGCGCGCCCACGAGCCGTACTGCTTGGGGAGGATCGCCACGTCGGCGCCGACGCGGACGACCAGCAGCGCGCGCGAGTCGTCCCACGTGGGCAGCGCCAGCGTGGCCAAGCCCCGCGCGTCGGTGGTGCCCGACGCCGCGGGCGAGGCCCCGCGCTCCAGCCGCACCTGCGCGCCGGCCACGGGTGCGCCGTCCACCAGCGAGGTGGCCCAGGACAGCAGCTCCTGCTGGTCGGAGAACGCGGTCACGCCGATGCGGGTGCCCTGCACCCAGGTGTACACGGCCTGCTCGCGCTCCTCGTCCGAGCCCCCGTCCAGCGCCTCCACCGCCACCACCGCCTGCCCCAGCCCGCCCGTGAGCGCCGGCGACACGTCCACCCGCAGCTCCTGGCCGGCGCCGGCCGGGTCCATCGTGACCACGCGCTCGTGCACGGTGCGCCCCGGGAGCGTGGCCGCGGCGGTGCCGTGGCGCCCCAGGGTGTCGAAGCGCGCCCAGTCGCCCACCTCCACCCGCTGGATGCGCAGCCGCAGCCGGGCGTGCCCCACGCTCCGCACCGTGATCGTGGCGTCGCCCACCGGGTCCAGCACCATCATCCCCTCGGGCCCGTCCAGCTGGCCGTAGGGCAGCCCCACGTCGAACGTCTGCGCCGCCGACGGGCCCAGCGCCTGGCCGAACTCGTCGCGCAGCGCGGGGCTCAAGCGCACGGTGTAGCGCGTGCGCGGCCGCGTGTCGCCGCCCACGTACACCCCGTTGCCGCTCACGAACACGGTCATCCCGGGGATGGCGGGCTGCACCGTCACCATCGCCGGGGTGAACGTCTTCTCGTCCAGCGTGTTGGTGAGCTGGACGTTGAAGCCCTCGCCCGGGCGGCATCCGCAGTACTTGCCGGCGATGCGCAGCGGGCCGTAGGTGCGGAACTCCCAGAACTGCTCCACGTCGGTCACCCGCGGCCCCTCGGCCGAGGGCGTGCCGGGGCCCACGCTCACACGCACCTGCGCGTTGCGCGGCAGCGGGGCCACCGTGCGGAACGCCACAGTGCGCCCGGCCGGGTAGGAGGCCAGCACCGCGCCCAGGCCGTCCTCCGCCGCCACCTCGGCGGCGGTGGCCAGGCGAACCGGCTGGAGGGCGCCGTTCGCGCGCACGCGGATGCTGCGCAGCAAGGCCGCGGGGTCCACCCGCTGGTCGAACGCCACCGCCAGCACCGGCGTGAGCCGCGTGGGCGCGCCCTGCGGCAGGGCGCCCAGCGCGATCGCGGCGGGGGTGGAGAACGTCCAGCGGACCGCCTCGGGCAGCGGCGCCCCGGCCGCGCCCCGCGTGCCCGCCGGGATCTCCACCGTGTACGTCGTCGCCATGGGCAGCCGCCCGCGCGGCTCGAACTTGAGCGTGCGCACGTCGATCCACCGCCACCGGCCCGGCGCCGCGGGCGTGATGCGCGCGGGGACCATCTGCGCGGCCACGTCGGCCACGCTTCCCAGCGGCACCATCGGCTGCGAGAAGGTGATGGTCACCTCGGCGCCCACGTCCACCTCGCCCTCGGGCGCGCGGCGGACCACCCCCAGCGGCGCCACGGCGGGCGTGCCGGAGACGGGACGCCCCACGGCCGAGTCGCGCGCGGGGAAGCTGGCGGCCACCACCCGCCCCGCGCGGGGCGGCGGCAGCGTCTGTGCGGGAAAGTGGAACGAGTCGGCGGCCGTCTCCACCGCCCGCAGCGGGGCCAGGCGGGCCAGCAGCCGCTGCGACTCGTCCACCGTGAGCAGCCGGCCGGTGACGCGCGTGGCCCCGGCGGCCACGGCCGAGCTGCCGATCACCTGGTCGAGCCGGAAGCGCAGCCCCGACGAATCGGCGGGGAACACGCCCGGCGCCGAGGTGGGCTGCGCGTACAGCGGCTGGATGCGCACCTGCCGCTGCGCGGCGGCTGGGGCGGCCGAGGCCAGCGCGGCCGCGGCCAGCAGCGCCGCGGCAAGGAGAGAGCGGTGGGGGCTCTTGATCACGTGTCGGTTCGGGATCGGTCGGGTGGAGTGGGCGCCGGGAAGCGGGGCTCCCCGGCGCGGTGGATCCTGCGAGACGACGGTTCTAGCGCATGCACCTGGACGCCAGGCGCACGGCGATCCCCGAGTACACGTACGACACCATGGGCAGCGCGCCGCGGCTTCCCGTGAACGACCGCTGCTGCGTGAGGCGCGACTGCATCCGGCCGTCCACCACCGCGTCGGCGCCGTTCTCGTACGCGCGCTCGCGCAGCGCGGCGCGTGACAGCGCCGCCACCCGCGCCACCGCCTCCACCGGGCACCGGGGGAGCGTGCCCGCCCAGTAGATGGGGATGCTGGCCAGGTGCTGGGGAAGCGCCGGGTCGCGCGCGTCCACCCCGCTGCCGCGGATGGTGGCGCAGGCGGACAGGGCCGCGGCGAACGCGGCGAGCAGTGCGATGCGCAGGCGGGTCATCGGCGGATCCTCAGGTCGTGGGGAGACTGAGTGGACCACACGGGACGACGGACGACTGAACGATGGGCGACGACGGACTCTGACGACGATGGTTCACGGGCATCCCGCGGACTCCCTTCGGCGGCGGTCGCGTGAGGGATTCGCGCCCGGAGGGCCGAGACGCCGGCGCGCCGCCGTCCACGCATGGGAAGGGCGCAAGACCATGGCGCGCCGGCGGCTCGGCGCCGTTGGCAACGGCGGTATCGTTGCCTACGGCGCGCGAAGCCCGGCCCGGAGCGCAGCGGAGGGACACGCCCGCGTCCGGCTCTTTCGTTGGCCGCTCGGCAGCGACGTCGTGCCAAACGCGCGTCAGCCCAGGAACCGCGCGCGCACCTCGGGCGGCGGCAGCATGCACGCCTCGGCGCGGCCGAACCAGCGGTAGCGGTTGCGCGCCACGAAGTCGTAGACCAGGTCGGCCAGCGGGCGCGGGACGAGGGCGAACACGCGCAGCAGCGGCCAGGGCGCGTCCAGCCCGCCGGCCGTCCGCAGCGCCGCGCGCGAGCGGGTGAACGCGCGCCCGCCCTCCACCAGCACGAAGGTGTCCAGCGCACCCGCCGGCAACCCGTGCCGCTCCAGGAGCGCGTGCCCCATCTCCGACTGCAGCGCGGCGAAGCGGAAGCGGCCGCGGCGGTCGTGCCTCAGGACGAACTGCACCATCCGGTCGCACAGCCCGCATTCGCCGTCGTACAGCACCAGCGGGCCCTCCGCCCCGGGGGTCTCCGTCGCCACGTCAGCGCCTCGTCTCTCGTGTAAGCCCGCGGACATCCGGAGAATGTACGCCGCGCGACGCGAAATGTCCCGCGACCCGATACCCCTTCCCGTGGATACAACGGACGACGGGGCTCGGTTCTGACCCGTTCACCGAGTACCCAAACCGCTTTCCCGCAAGGAGATGCGTAAATTCCGCGAAAGCGTTATCTTTCGTTCGGAACCCGAGACATCCCCACGCCGGCAGCTCCCCCCGCCGCGATGCGAACGCGCATTCGCGGCCCGTGGAACTTCGGCGCGGGCGCGACGTATCAGCCCCGTCTCTCCCCAACCATTCAACCGCAAGACCCCAGATGATGCAACGGACCTCCGTTCGCCCCTGGCTGCGCGGCGTGGCCCTGGCCGCGGCGCTCAGCGCCGGCGCCGCCACCACGCTCCCCGCGCAGGTCAAGGCCCTCGGGATCGACACCGCCGGCATGGACCGCAGCGTCCGCCCGCAGGACGACTTCTACCAGTTCGTCAACGGCAACTGGCAGCGCAACACCCAGATCCCCGCCGACCGCAGCACCTACGGCTCGTTCATCACGCTGGCCGACCGCAGCGACGCCGCGATCCACCAGATCCTGGACGAGGCGGTGGCCGCCCGCACCGCCGCCCCCGGCTCCGACACGCAGAAGCTGGGCGACCTGTACGCCAGCTACATGGACAGCGCCCGCATCGAGGCCGCCGGCTTCACCCCGGTGAAGGCCGACCTCGACCGCATCGCCGCGGTGCGCAGCCGCGACCAGCTCCCCGCGATCTTCGCCTCTTTCGCGCGGATGGGCGTGAGCTCGCCCTTCGGCGTGTTCGTGCGCCAGGACGGCAAGCAGTCCGACCGCTACGCCGTGTACGTGGCCCAGAGCGGGCTGGGGCTTCCCGACCGCGACTACTACTCGTCGCAGGACGCCAAGCTGCAGGCCGCCCGCGCCGCGTACGTGGCGTACCTCACGCGCCTGTTCACCCTGGCCAGCCAGCCCGACCCGGCCGGCTCGGCGCAGCGCGTGCTGGCGCTCGAGACGCAGCTCGCCGGCAAGCAGTGGGACCGCGTGCGCAGCCGCAACCGCGACCTGACCTACAACAAGATGTCGGTCGCCGACCTGCAGAAGCTGACCCCCGGCTACAACTGGGCCGCGTATTTCCAGGGCGCGGGCATCAGCACGCAGGACGTGATCGTGGTGCAGCCCACCTACCTGCCCGGCGCCGACAGCGTGCTGGCCGCCGCGCCGGTGGCCGACGTGAAGGCCTACCTGGCCGCGCGCCTGCTGGATGACGCCGCGAACTACCTGAGCTCGCCCTTCGCCAACGCCAGCTTCGACTTCCGCGGCCGCGCGCTGCAGGGGCTCCCCGAGCAGCGCCCGCGCTGGAAGCGCGGCGTGCAGCTGGTGGAGGGCGGCCTGGGCCAGATGCTGGGCAAGGCCTACGTGCAGCGCAACTTCCCCGCCGAGAACAAGGCGGCGATGCAGCGCCTGGTCAGCAACCTGCTGGCCGCCTTCCGCACCGGCATCGACTCGCTGGCGTGGATGAGCCCCGAGACCCGGGCCCAGGCCAAGGACAAGCTCGACCACATCACCGTCAAGATCGGCTACCCCGACGTGTGGCAGGACTACTCGGCGCTGAACATCGGCCGAAGCGGCCTCTACGCCAACATCCGCGCCATCTCGGAGTACGGCTACAACCGCATGGTCCGCCGCCTGGGTCAGCCGGTCGACCGCACCGAGTGGGGGATGACGCCGCAGACGGTGAACGCGTACTACAACCCGTCCAACAACGAGATCGTCTTCCCGGCCGCCATCCTGCAGCCCCCGTTCTTCAACGCCGAGGCCGACGACGCGGTGAACTACGGCGGCATCGTGGCGGTGATCGGCCACGAGGTGAGCCACGCCTTCGACGACCAGGGGAGCAAGAGCGACGGCGCCGGCAACCTGCGCAACTGGTGGACGCCGGCCGACGAGGCGGCGTTCAAGCAGCGCACCGGGATGCTGGGCGCCCAGTACAGCGCCTACTCGCCGCTGGAGGGGATGCACGTCAACGGGCAGCTCACCATGGGCGAGAACATCGGCGACCTGAGCGGCCTGGCGGTGGCGTACCGCGCCTACCGCGCGTCGCTGGGCGGCCGCGAGGCCCCGGTGATCGCCGGCTTCACCGGCGACCAGCGCTTCTTCATGGGCTGGGCGCAGGTGTGGCGCACGCTGTTCCGCGACGAGGCGCTGCGCCAGCGCCTGCTCACCGACCCGCACTCGCCGGGCTACTTCCGCGCGAACGGGCCGCTGGTGAACAACGAGGCGTTCTTCCGCGCCTTCGGCGTGAAGGAGGGCGACAAGATGTACCGCCCCACCGACCAGCGCGTGGTGATCTGGTAAGCATCGTGTTCAGGTAGACGAAGAGACGGCCCGGGCCCCGCGGGGAAGCCCGGGCCGTCGTTCGTCGGTGGTAATCGTCCGCTGGCGAATCGTTGACACGATGCGCCGGATGGGCCCGATCGCGCGGCGACGACGGCACGAAGTCGGCCTTCGCGCCTCGGTGGACTCGATGCCGCCACCGCTCGGACGTGCGCCCCTTCGCGCGTGACCGGCCCCAGAGCCTCGCGCTGTTTGCGAGGCTTCCCGTGGTCGTTGCCGCGGCTTCAGCCGCCCGTGGCCCGATGTAGAGGACCGTACGATGCTGGTCGTCCCGTGCTCTTCAGCGGATCCGCCGGACGAAATGCGGCGCCTACCGAGCGCCAGTCGAACTTTTGGCCGCCCCGAACGTATCACCCGCGTCTCCCCAACCCTTCACCCGCAAGATCCCCTCATGAAACACCGGCTCCACCCCGCGCGCCGTCCGTGGCTGCGCGGCGTTGCCCTGGCCGCCGCGCTCAGCGCCGCCGGCACCGCCACGCTCCCCGCGCAGCAGGTCAAGGCGCTCGGCATCGACACCGCCGGCTTCGACCGCAGCGTGCGGCCGCAGGACGACTTCTACCAGTTCGTCAACGGCGGCTGGCTGAAGACCGTGCAGATTCCCGCCGACCGCAGCGGCTGGGGCCTCTCGGCGGTGCTGATCGACCGCAGCGAAGCCGCCGTGCACCAGATCCTGGATGAAGCCACCGCCGCCCGCGGCGCCGCGCCCGGGTCCGACACCCAGAAGCTGGGGGACCTGTACGCCAGCTTCATGGATAGCGCCCGCGTGGAGGCCGCCGGCGTGACCCCGCTGCGCGCCGACCTGGCCCGCATCGCCGCCATCACCGGCCGCGAGGGCTACCCCGCCGCCTTCGCCGAGGCGGCGAAGACCGGCGTGTCGAGCCCGTTCGGCATGGGCGTGCGGCAGGACGGCAAGCAGTCCGACCGCTACGCGCTGTACGTGGGCGCCTCGGGGCTGGGCTTGCCCGACCGCGACTACTACCTCCTCCCCGACGCGCGCCTGCAGACCGCGCGCGACGCCTACGTGCGCTACGTGGAAACGCTGCTGAGCCTGGCCGGCCAGCCCGACCCTGCCGGCAGCGCCCGCCGGGTGTTGGCGTTCGAGACGCAGCTCGCCACGCGCCAGTGGGACCGGGTGCGCAGCCGCAACCGCGACCTCACCTACAACAAGCTCACCCTCGACCAGCTGCGGCAGCTGGCCCCGGGCTTCGGCTGGCAGGCCTACCTGCAGGCGCTCGGCGTGAGCCCGGCCGACGTGATCGTCACCACCCCCAGCTACCTGTCGGGGATGGACAGCGTGCTGGCCGCCACGCCGGTGGCCGACGTGAAGGCGTACATGGCGGTGCGCCTGCTCGACTCGTCGGCGCCGTTCCTGAGCAGCGCCTTCGTGGACGCCAACTACCAGTTCCGCGGCCGCGTGCTGAGCGGGCAGCCGGCGCAGCGGGTGCGCTGGAAGCGCGGCGTGGGGCTGGTGGAGGGCGGGCTGGGGCAGATGCTGGGCAAGGCCTACGTGGAGCGCAACTTCCCGGCGCAGACCAAGGCCGCCATGGAGCGCCTGGTGGCCAACCTGCTGGCCGCCTTCGGCCAGGGGATCGACCAGCTGGCGTGGATGAGCCCCGAGACCAAGGCGCAGGCGCACGACAAGCTGTCGCACATCACGGTCAAGATCGGCTACCCCGACCAGTGGCAGGACTATTCGGCGCTGCAGGTGCGGCGCGACGACCTGATGGGCAACGTGCGGGCGGTCGCGCGCTACGGGTGGAACCGCAACATCACGCGCCTGGGCCGCCCGGTCGACCGCACCGAGTGGGGGATGACGCCGCAGACGGTGAACGCGTACTACAACTCGTCGAACAACGAGATCGTGTTCCCCGCGGCCATCCTGCAGCCCCCCTACTTCGACCCCAACGCCGACGACGCGGTGAACTACGGCGGGATCGTGGCGGTGATCGGCCACGAGGTGAGCCACGCGTTCGACGACCAGGGCCGCAAGAGCGACGGCGCCGGCAACCTGCGCGACTGGTGGACCCCGGCCGACGCGGCCGCCTTCCAGCAGCGCACCGACCTGCTGGCCTCGCAGTACGACGCCTACTCGCCGCTCGAGGGGGTGCACGTGAACGGGCGCCTCACCATGGGCGAGAACATCGGCGACCTGAGCGGGCTGGCGGTGGCGTACCGCGCGTACCACAACTCGCTGGGTGGCCGCGAGGCCCCGGTGATCGCCGGCTTCACCGGCGACCAGCGCTTCTTCATGGGCTGGGCGCAGGTGTGGCGCCGCATCTCGCGCGACGAGGCGCTGCGCAACCAGATCCTCACCGACGTGCACTCGCCCGCCCAGTACCGGGGCAACGGGCCGCTGGTGAACAACGAGGCGTTCTACCGCGCCTTCGGCGTGAAGGAGGGCGACAAGATGTACCGCCCCGCCGACCAGCGCGTGGTGATCTGGTAAATCACGCTTCGGCAGATGCAGATACGGCCCGGGTCCCTCGCGGACCCGGGCCGTCTTTCAATGATACAGAAAAGCTTGGCCGCCCTCGGTCATTCCAGATCCTCATGAATCGTTGAGGCAGAAGGACCAGCTGAGGTGTCACACGGAGGCACAGAGACACAGAGAAAAACCCGCAGTTCTCTGCGTCTCTGTGCCTCTGTGTGAGAAAGCAGTTCGGCCGGATTCGGCACGGAGCGTCGCCCAGCGCGGAGGAAGCGGAGAAGTGCACCGCTGTTCTCCGTTTCCTCCGCTCTCTCCGCTGCTCCGTGTTCATGAAGCGGAGCCGGCGCCGCATGATTCTCGTGGACTTGGGTTGAAATGTCCGACGGCAGACGGCCCCGCCCCGATTGGTCCGGAGCGGGGCCGTTTCCCCTGCTGTCCCCCCGTCCCTATTCCCGGTCCCCTGCTTCCCTCGCCGTCCCCAGGTTCCGCCGCAGCAGCGCCTCGGGATCCGGGTCGCGCCCCATGAACTCGCGGAACAGCTCGTCGGGGTCGGTGTCGTCGCCGCGCGAAAGGACCGATGCGACGAACGCGCGCCCCGCCTCCTCGCTGAACAGCCCCTCGCGCTCGAAGCGCGAGAAGGCGTCGGCGTCGAGCACCTCGCTCCACAGGTAGCTGTAGTACCCGGCCGCGTAGCCGCCCGAGAAGATGTGCGAGAAGCTGGTGATGAAGTGGTCGTTCGCCGACTCGGGGCGGTGCACGAAGCGACCCAGCACCGCCTTGGCGCGCTCCACCGGGTCTTCACCCGACGCGGGGTCGTAGCCCACGTGCAGGTCCAGGTCCACGGTGCCGAAGGAGAGCTGCCGCATCTGGAAGTGCGCCGCCATGAAGGTGCGCGCCGCCTGCATCTTGTCGAACAGCTCCCGCGGGATCGGCTCGCCCGTCTGCCAGTGGCGGGCGAACAGGTCGAGCGCGGGGCGCTCCCAGGTCCAGTTCTCCATGATCTGGCTGGGCAGCTCCACCCAGTCCGACGGCACGTGCGTGGCACCCAGCGACGGCACCTCCACGCGCGAGAGCATGTGGTGCAGCATGTGGCCGAACTCGTGGAACACCGTCTCCACCTCGCGATGGCTGAGCAGCGCCGGGTGGCCGCCCTCGGGGGGCGACACGTTCGCGGCGATCAGCGCCAGGTGCGGCTCCCACCCGCCGGCGCGCGGCCCGCCCACGACCAGCCCGTTCATCCACGCGCCGCCGCGCTTGCTCTCGCGCGGAAACCAGTCGCTGTAGAAGCGGCCCAGCACCTGCCCCCGCTCGTCCTCCATCTCCCACAGCTGCACCTCGGGGTGCCACACCTCTTCGGGCGGCAGCGCGCGCACCGATACGCCAAACAGCCGCCGCGCGATCTCGAACATCCCGTTCAGCACCCGGTCCAGGGGGAAGTACGGGCGCAGCGCCTCGGCATCCAGGTCGTAGCGCGCCAGCCGCATCTTCTCCACGGCATAGCTGGTGTCCCACGGCTCCAGCGGGTCGATCCCCAGCTCGTCGCGGGCGAACGCCTCCAGCTCGGCCTTCTCGCGCTCCCAGTAGGGCCGGGTGCGCGCGGCCAGGTCCTCCTCGAAGCGCATCGCCCGCCCGCCGCTGTGGGCCATGCTGTCCTCCAGCGCGTAGTCGGCCCAGTCGCGGTAGCCCAGCAGCCCCGCCAGCTCGCGGCGCAGCTCCAGCACGCGGCGGATGATGGGGCGATTGTCGTGCGGCGGCGCCGACGCGCGGTTCATGAACGCCTGGTGCATGGCGCGGCGCAGGTCGCGGCGCTCGGCATACTGCATGAACGGCTGCCACGAGGGCTGGTGCAGCGTGAAGCGCCATCCCTCCACCCCCTTCGCCTGCGCGGCGGCCCGGGCCTGCGCGCGCGCCGACTCGGGGAGGCCGGCCAGGTCGGCCTCGTCGGTCAGCACCAGGTCCCACGCGTTGGTGCTGTCGAGCACGTTGTTGGAGAAGCGCGTCTGGATGCGCGACAGCTCGATCCGGATCTCCTCCACCCGCGCCTTGGCTTCCGGCGGCAGGTCGGCGCCCGCGCGGCGGAAGGAGCGCACCGTCTTCTCCAGGTGCCGCGCGCGGATGCCGGAGAGCGCCGCGGCGTCCGGGCTCGCCGCGTAGTCCTTCACCGCGCTCCACAGCCGCGCGTTCAGCGGCAGGCGCGCGTAGTAGGCCGAGAACTCGGGGAGCACCTCCTCGTACGCGGCGCGCAGCTCGGGCGAGCTCATCACCCCCGTCAGGTGCGAGACGGGACGGATCACCCGTCCCAGGCGCTCGCCGATCCGTTCCAAGCGGCCCAGCGTGTTCTCATAGGTGCGCTCGCCCCCCAACGATATCAGCTCCTCCAGCCCGGCGTCGGCCTCGGCCAGCGCCTGGCGGATCGCGGGCGCCACGTGCCCTGGTGCGATGCGGCCGAAGGGGATGGGAAGCTCGCGCTGGAGCAGCGGGTTGGTCTCGATCAGCTCGTCAGTGGTGACCGTCACCGGCGTTCCTTGCGGATTGTGACTGGATCTGGCGCGGGCGTGCCTTGCGGCATATCAACCCCGAAGCCGCGGCCAGGGTCCGCGGTCCGGAACTCCCGTGCCACGGCGGGCGGAGAAGGTGCGCGGCCTCCCGCGCGCGCGCAACCGGCCAGAACCGCGGATGCAGGGGAGAAAATCCGCAGCGACCGCTGCGTGACACGAGCCGTCTGCGGGATGGGTAGGACGCGAAGGCGCTGAACCGATCGGAAGAGAAAGCGGGGGGGCGGGGAGATCCGCCTTACGACCCAGAGCATGGGCAAGGATTGCACGACCCGGGAGGGAAGGCACACCCTCGTCTCCTCGCCCCATCGTGACGCGCATCTTTCTCGATCGTCGTATGTAGATGTATGTAGATGGGAGGGCGCAGGATACGTCACGAGAAAAAGAGATGTTGCGGCCGGGGGGGTTCCGGTACCGGACGTTTTGTAGCAGATTGTCCGATCGCATGGCAGTATGACGCCGCGACGTACATCTCCCGGAACTTTTCGCTTGCGCCCGGTTACTTTCGGCCGTACGCTATCCGGGACATGCGCCGGCCGTCGCCCGCCCGCCTGAACGAAATGCGCACAAAACCACGCATCCGCCCCGCCAACTCCCGCTCCGACCGGCGTCAGCGCGTTCCTCCGGCCCTTACGCGCGGAAGCGAGCGCGTGGCGGCGATCTCCATTCTCGACGAGCTCACCAGCGACCTGGGGCTGGTGCTGTGGCGCTCCGCCCGCAACGTGCTGCTGTGGGCCGAGACGCCCCATTCCAGCCGCGGTGAGCTTTTCGCCGGCGAGGCGGGCTCGGGCCGCATCCACCTCCTGGCGCTGGTGAACGCCGAGCCCGAGCTACGCGCGCCCCTGCTCGTGATCGCTGACCTGCTGGCGCGCCCCGGCACCGCCGACCTGCTGCGCGTGGTGAACGCCTGCCGGCGCATCGCGCTATGGGCCGAGCAGCGCGGCGCGCTGGCCACCGCCCTCGAGTTCACGCAGGCCGCCGCGCTGTCCTCGCCCGACTCGGCGTCGCTCGCCTTTGCGGTGGGGCGCCTGGCCCGCCGCCTGGCCGACTACGACCGCGCGGAGAGCTGGTACACGCGCGCGGTGGTACAGGCGCGCGAGCACCAGGACTGGCGCTCGTACGCGTCGGCCCTGGCGGGCATCGGGAACCTGCACGTGCAGCGGGGCAACTACCCCGCCGCCAAACGCACGCACCTGCGCTGCCTGCACGCCGCCACCCGGCACGGAGTGCGTGAGCTGGTGGCCGCCGCGTACCACAACCTCTTCGACGTCGAAGTTGAAATGCAGGCAGGGATGGAAGCCGAGGTCCTGGCTGCGCAGGCTCTCGCGGCTTACGACCCGCACAATCCGGCGGTCAGGTTCCTCGCCCACGACTTGGCCCACCACTGGAACCTTCGTGGCGATTATGCCGGCGCGCTGAAGATCTCGCGTGCGCTGGAACCACTGGTAGTGGCCCTGGCGATCGCTCCGCTGGTGCAGGGCCAGATTGCGCGTGCCGCGGGTGGGCTGGGCGACTGGGACACCTACATCACCGCCATCGCCCGCGTGGACGAGTTGCTGAGCGATCCATCGGTTCCCGAGGAAACCGCTGCCCGCACCTTGCTCGGTGTCGCCCACGGTGCGTTCAACATCGGCGATGCTCGCGCGGCCGCGGGCTATGCCGAGGAAGCGATGTCCATCGCACGCAAGCGGTCCGAGGGCCGCGTAGCCCTCGAAGCCGAAGCATTGATGGAAGCTGCCCAGAAAGCGGCTGCCCTGCCGAAACGCACGTCCATCGAAACCGGCCGCAGTGCCCCGCCGCTAGCCGACGACTTCGTACGCGTACTGTCGGGGCGGGAACGGGAATTGGCCGGCGTGTAGTCCGTCAGTGCCCGCTTCCATACGTTCCGCCAGTACGCGCAGTGGTGTCCGCCTCCGTCGCCATGGCCTTCGTGGTTGAACGCGTCTTCGAGGCGGTCGGGCTGTCGGCGCAGGCGGTGATCGAGGCGGCGATGAGAGTTACGAGCACGAAGTAGCGGAGCTTCATCGGAAACTTTCCTGGTCGATGCTGGGAGAAGTACGCGAGATGTCACGTCTGCGGCGGAAACTATCCCTTCGCACCGCCGCGGCGTGGGACCTATTCCCCTATATTTCGTTTACTTCCCGCCACATTGGCCCATCTGCACCAGAATAGTGCGGCAGTTTCAACGCTGGTCTGGGGCTGTGCATGTTTGCATCGCGTGCGGCCGGTACCTCGGTAGATTTCTCCCCAAACACCAGATTGGCAGCTGCGACACCCTCCCCGTCCACCTTCCAAACATCCATCATGGCGCGGGCGGGAAGGACGGGTGGTCTGGCGGGCGCGCCCGGAGGCCGGCAGGTTGTCCGCCGATCCCCTTTCGCTCTCCACCCGTGGTCATCTCCCGCCGCCATGCCTTCACGCCCCACCAGCAATCCCGACGTTGCCCTGATCGAGGCGGCGTTCGAGCACAGGCGCCAGGAGCTGGGCGTGCGCACCGTGTTCCCCGACGAGGTGCTGAGGGCGGCGGAAGAGGCGGCCCGGCGTGACCCGACCGCGGCGCCGGGGCGGACCGACCGCACCGACGTCCCCTTCGTGACGGTGGACCCGCCCGGGAGCCGCGACCTCGACCAGGCGCTGCGGATCGAGCGCACGGACGAGGGCTTCCGCGTGTGGTACGCCATCGCCGACGTGGGCTTCTGGGTGGACCGCGGCGGCCCCATCGAGGCCGAGGCGTGGCTGCGCGGGGTGACCTTCTACGCGCCCGACCGCCGCGAGACGCTCTATCCCCCGGTGCTGAGCGAGGGCGCGGCCAGCCTCCTCCCCGACGCGGTGAAGCCCGCCATCCTCTTCACCTTCGAGCTGGACGGCGGCGCCCGGATCGTAACGTCTACCGTGGAGCGGGCGCTGGTGCGCAGCCGCGCGCAGCTCACCTACCAGCAGGTGCTGGAAGAGGTGGCCGGCGGCGGCAAACGCTTCGCCGGCGAGGCGTGGGCCGACTCGCTCCCCGCGCTCAAGGCGTTCGGCGAGCAGCGGCGGCAGCGCGAGGTGGAGCGCGGTGGCGTGTCGCTGCCCATCCTGGGCCAGCACGTGCAGCGTACCACGGCGGCGCAGCTGGGCTACGAGCTCGAGTACGAGCAGCCCAGCGCGTCGGAAGACTGGAATTCGCACGTGTCGCTGCTCACCGGCCACGCCGCCGCGCTCGCGATGGTGGCCGCGAAGGTCGGCATCCTGCGCGTGCTGCCGCCGGCCGAGGACGAAGCGGTCGCCACCTTCCGCCGCGTGGCGCGCACCCTGGGCTTCGCCTGGCCCCCGGCGATGAGCTACGCCGAGTTCATCCGCTCGCTCGACCCGGCACAGCCCAACGTGGCGCCGCTGGTGTGGCAGGCCAGGCGCGTGAGCCGTGGCGCCGACTACGTGGCGTTCGACGGCGAGGTGCCGCCCGACCCCGAGCACCACGCCCTGGCCATGCTCTACGCGCACTGCACCGCGCCGCTGCGCCGCCTGGCCGACCGCTACGTGCTGGACCTGGTGGCCGACCTGGACGCCGGCCGCCAGCCTTCATCCGACGAACGGGCGACGCTGCCGAAGGTGGCGAAGGTGATGAACGAGGCGGAAACGCGCGGCGCGAAGCTGGAGCGCGCCGTGGTGGACGTGGCCGAGGCGTGGCTGCTGCGCGAGCGCGTGGGCGAGCGCTTCGGCGCAACCGTGCTGGGGATGCGCGAGGGGAAGGTGGAGGTGCAGATCGAGGATCCGCCCGTGCGCGCGGACGCCAAACGCGGCACCCACGCGCAGTGGCTGGACCTGGGCGAAAAGGTGGAGGTCACGCTGTCGGGGGTGAAGGTGGAAGAGGGCAAGATCGCCTTCGAGCTCGCGGACTGACCTCGTATCCGCCGTTGAACGAAGGGACCGCCACGACGGCGGTCCTTTTTTCATCCGGCGATCCAGGTACTTTCCATCCGTCGATCCCCTCCCTGGGGCAACGCTGCGGCCGGCGGCGGAGTCGAACTCACTCGAAATCTTCCCCGGCGCCTCTCGCCGGCTCGTCCGCGCATCCCCTGAATCCTCTTCCCATGAACAGCTACCCGGTGCGACCCGCGGTGCTCGTGGCCCTCCTCGCCGCCCTGGCGCCGCTCTCCAGCCACGCGCAACAGGTGGTGCGCCTTCCCGAGCGCGACCGGCCGCTGGCGGGCCGCCTGGGCACGGTGTTCAGCGTGGGCGCCGTGGAGGGCCAGAGCTGGGAGATGCTGGACAATGCCGAGCAGGCCGTGTTCGACCGCGCCGACAACCTGTACGTGCTGGACCGCGGCAACGCGCGCGTGCTGGTGTTCGACCGGGGCGGGCGCTTCGTCCGGCAGCTGGGAAAGAAGGGCGGCGGCCCGGGCGAGCTGGAGATCCCCGTGGGCGTGGCGGTGCTGGCCGACGGGAACGTGGCCGTGCTCGACATCGCGCACCGCAACGTGTCGCTCTTCGGCGCGGGCGGGCGGTTCGTGCGCACCGTGCCGTGGGACCCCGGCTGGGGGCTGCCGATGCGGCCGATGATGGCCGACCCGCGCGGCGGGGTGGTGGCCATGCTGCGGCCCGGCCTTTCGCCCGAGGCGCTGCGCGGGGGCACGGCCGCCAGGCGCACGCAGGCGCTGAGCCGCGTGACCCTGGCGGGCACCCCCACGGCCACGCGTCTGGTGGAGATCCCCGACCCCTCCGTGATCCAGACCAGCGGCAGCGGCTCGGGCGCCACGCGCTCCGTCAACATGCGCATGCTGGGCCCGCCCGAGTTCTCGCCGGTCACGGCGTGGGGCGTGCTGCCCGGCGGCGGCGTGGCGCTCACCCACACGCAGCTCTACACGGTGAAGGTGTTCGACGCCGCCGGCCGGCCCGTGCGCTGGCTGCAGCGCCCGGTGCGCGGGCGCCGGCCCACCGAGCGCGACCGCCAGCGCGCCCGCGAGACCCTGCGCGAGCGCATGCAGAGCGGCCGCGGGATGATCACGATGACGCGCGTGCAGGGCTCCGGCGGCGGGGCCGCACCCCGGGGCGGCGGAGGCGGCGGGATCCCGCGCGAGCAGATCGAGCAGCGCCTGCGCGAGCTGCAGTTCGCCGACACGGTGCGCACCATCCAGGGGATGACGGTGACGCCCGGCGGCAAGCTATGGATCGAGCGCACCCCCGCCAACATCGGCGACCCCGGCCCGATCGACATCGTGACGGCGGACGGGCGCTACCTGGGCACCGTCACCGGCATCAAGCTCCCCGCCGCCGTCAGCGCCACCGGCCGCGCCGCCTGGCTGGAGCGCGACCAGGACGACGTGGAGCACGTGGTCGTGCGCCAACTCCCGGCGGGATGGTACTGACCGGGTCCCGGTCCGACATCGGCGGCGGATGGAATTCGCGATCGTGTGAATCGTTGACGAAATAACAAACAGCGAAGCCTCACGCCGAGTCAGCGGCGTCGGCAGAGAAACCGTTGCTCTCTGCCGACTCCGCTGACTCTGCGTGAGACAAGTCGTTTCCCAGATCTGGCGTGACTGGCGGCGTCCTCCGCTAGACCATGCGGCCGATCTGGTCGGGCGGGATGCAGGCGCCGCAGGTGCCGTTGCAGCTCTCCTGGCAGGTGTTGCAGGTGGCGCAGCTCTGGCAGCTTCCATTGCAGCTGGCGCCGCACGTCCACCGGCAGCTGGCGTTGTCGCAGCTGGCCAGCGGCGTGTCCACGCACAGCGGGCTGGGGCAGTTGGGATACGAGCCGCACTGCTGGAAGTCGGAGTACGGCTGCACCGTGGCCACCGCCACGTCCTGCCGCCCGTGCACGGTTCCCCGCCGCACCGTGTGCACGGGCGAGGTGTCGAACGAATCGACCCGCAGGTCGTCGAGGGTGAGCTGGAGCTTGCGCATGGAATCAGCCTCCGGGGATGAGGAAAAGGAAGACGCGTGACGGCCGGGGATGCCGCCAGCGGGCCTCCGTGCGGCCGAATGCGCCGTTTCCGCCAGATCCGTCATCTTCCACGGCGCATTCGGACGCAGCATAATGCGGATTGGTGCCGCATGGAAGAAAAAAGAGGCGCCCGCCAGATGTGGGCGCCTCTTTTCGAATGACGACTATGCTTCCATGTTCGAGACGACGCGGTCAGTCGAGCAGCCGCCGGCCGTTGAGGATCTTGAGGAACGAGCGGCCACGCAGCTCGTCCAGTGTCAGGCCGGTCATCTCCAGCGCTTCCTGCTCGGTGAGGGCGCCGCAGTTGATGCCGCGCAGGAAGTAGTTGAGCAGCCCCTGCCCCGTGGCCGCGTCGTCGAACACGTCGCCCACCAGCGTGGCCTGCGCCGCCTTCTCCACGAAGTTCTTGAGCCGCGCGCCGGCGCTGTCCACGCTTTCCAGGAAGAACGCGAAGACGGCGGCGTAGCGCGTCACCAGCTGCGCGGGGTGCAGGTCCCACCCCTGGTAGAAGCCGTTGACCAGCGAGTGCCGCGCGTCGTCGTAGTGCAGCTTCCAGGCGCGGTGCACGCCGGCGCGGTTCTCGGCGAGCTGTTCGGCGGTGAGCGGCGGCCCGCCCGGCGCGGCGCGGTGGACGGGCACCGGCATCACCGTGGTCGACCCGTCCGACAGCCACACGCCGGTGCCGGCCAGCGACACCTGCATGGCGTGCTTGGCGTAGTCGCACGCCAGGTGGCGCATGTGCTGGTGCGCGGCGGTGATCCCCACGCCCGCCGTGTAGTCGTAGGTGCCGAAGTGCGCGGCGGTGATGCGCCCGCCGCCCGCACGCACCAGCTCGGGCAGCATGCAGCGCCCGTCCGCGCCGATGATGGCCTGCGGCACCTCCACCATGATCTCGAAGCTCAGCGCGCCGCCGGCCAGCCCCAGCCTGGGCTCCAGCGCACCCAGCACCGCGGCGAAGTACTCCACCTGCTCGGGGAGCGCCACCTTGGGCAGCGTCAGCACGAAGTTGGGCGGCAGCACGCCGCCCGTCGCCTCCACCAGCGTGGTGAGGAAGAGGTCGAGCGTGCGGGTGCTGCGGCCGCGCAGCTCCTCGCTCAGCGTCTTCACGCGGATGCCCAGGAAGGGCGGCAGCGTGCCCTCGGCCAGCCCCTTCGCCACCTCGCGCGCCACCGACTGGGCGTGGCCGTCCTCCTCGGCGTCGGGGCGGTTGCCGTAGCCGTCCTCGAAGTCGATGCGGAAGTCTTCCACCGGCTCACGGCCCAGCTTCTCGGCCACGCGGGTATAGACCTTCTCCGCGAACGCCGAGTCGGAGAAGCCCAGCGCCTCGGCGAGCGTGGCCGCGTCGGGCGCGTACTCGTCCAGCGCGCGGCGGGCCACCTGGCCCAGCTTGCCCGTGCTGTCGTGGCGGAAGAGCTGCGCGCCGCCGTAGACGGTGTGCACCGGCTGGCGGGCGCCGCCCTCGCCGGGGTAGCGGCGTGCGAAGGCCTCGTTGGCGGCGCGCAGGCGCTCGGCCGGCGCGGCGAGCTCGTCGGGGCGAAGGGACGCGGGCATTCGGAACGGGGTGCAAGGTGAGGGGCCGGGCGAGGCTAGCCGTTGTAGATGGTGCCCTGCGAGGTGCGGTACAGCTCCAGCACGGCGTTGGCCTCGTCGCGCAGCACGCCGTCCACGATCTCGATCCCGCGGGCGCGCAGGTAGGCGTGGCTCTCGGGGAACACGGGGCCTTCGTCGAAGTTCAGGCGGCGCGCGTCGTCGCGGTGGGCGCCGCAGACCACGCGGGTGACGCCGCTCCACAGCGTGGCCCCCAGGCACATGGCGCACGGCTCGCAGCTGGTCACCAGCTCATGCTGCGGGCCGTCGTCCGAGCGCAGCGAGAAGGAGCCGAGGCGGGCCTGCGCCGTCATGAACGCCACCATCTCGCCGTGCAGCGTGCAGTTGTTGAGCCGCACCACGCTGTTGACGCCCACGGCCACCAGCTTGCCCGTGCCGCGCTCGAAGATCGCCGCTCCAAACGGGCCGCCGGTGCCCCGCACCACGTTCTGGCGCGAAAGCTCCACGGCCAGGCGCATCTTCTCCTCGTCACTGGCGTAAACGCGGTCGAAGTCGGCCGCGGCTTCGACCCAGTCGGGCAGGCTGACGGTAACGATGGGCAGGATCATGGCACCGGGGCTGACACGCGCTGCGTGGTTGTCGTTGCGTACGTTCGTCCATCATCCGGCCGGTCGCCGGTTCCGTCACCGGGCGTGCTTCCGTCCGGAGCCGGCACGATAACGCGGCAGGCGGCGGCGGGCCAGTTGCACCGTAACGCAGCCGGAGAATGGCCGCGCGCGCCCGGGTGTCGGTTGGAATGCGCCGCGGCAGGGCGCGGGTGTTCCGGAAGCCCGTGCACCGTGCTATTCTGGTGGCCGAAACGCGCCACATCTCCCGTCGGTGCCACACCCGCGCCCCGCATCCACCTCGCGGAGCGCTCCCTCCGAGGCGGCTCGTCCCGTCCATCGGCCACGGACCCTTGATACCCGAAACCATGCTGCCGCCGCAGGACGGCATCCTGTCGATCCCGGAGGGGATCGACGGCGAGACCGCGCTGCAGGCGCTCCGGCACAGCGAGGCGTATTTCCGTTCGCTGGTGGAGAACGCGCGCGACGTGATCCACGTGATCAACGAGGACCGCACCACGCGCTACATCACGCCCTCGGTGCAGGTCCTGCTGGGGTGGGCGCCCGAGGAGCTGGTGGGGCGGAGCGCGCTGGACATCATCCACCCCGACGACGTTCCCGCCGCCCTGGAGCAGATCCGGCTGGCGCGCGAGACGCCCGGCGCCGGCCGCCCGCTCACCATGCGCGCGCGCCACCGCGACGGGTCGTGGCGCGTGTTCGAGGCGGTGGGGCGCAACCTGCTGGACGACCCGGCCGTTCGCGGCATCATCGTCAACTCGCGCGACGTGACCGGCCGCCGCCAGGCCGAGGAGGAGAACCTGCGCCTGGCGGCCTTCGCGCGCGAGAACCCCAACCCGATCTTCGAGTGCGACGGCGAGGGCCGCGTGCTGTGGGCCAACGCCGCCGGCGAGCGCCTGGTGCGCGAGCTGGGGGTGGACGCGCCCGAGTGGCTGCTCCCGCACGACCACGCGCGGCTGGTGCGCGAGGCGGCGGCCACCGGCAGCGGCGCGCGTGGCCAGGAGGCGCGCGTGGGCGGGCGGGTGTTCGCATGGGCGTACCACCCGCAGGCGGCGCTGGGCACGGTGCACCTCTTCGGCGAGGAGGTGACCGAGCGCAAGCGGGTGGAGGAGCGGCTGATGCACGACGCGTTGCACGACGCGCTCACCGGGCTGCCCAACCGGCACATGTTCATGGAGCGCCTGGGCGAGTGCCTGTTCCGCTTCAACCAGGGCGCCGGCCAGTGCGCGGTGCTGTTCCTGGACCTCGACCGCTTCAAGGTGGTGAACGACTCGCTGGGCCACCACGTGGGCGACGAGCTGCTGGTGGCGGTCGCGCGGCGGCTGCAGGGGAGCGTGCGCGCCTGCGACACCGTGGCCCGCTTCGGCGGCGACGAGTTCGCCATCCTCCTCACCGAGCTGGAGGACGCCAGCATGGCCACGGGAATCGCCACGCGGGTGGCCAACGCCGTGGCCGCGCCGGTGAACCTGAACGGCTACGAGGTGTTCACCTCGGCCAGCATCGGGATCGCGCTGGCCACCTTCGGCTACGACCGGCCCGAGTACCTGCTGCGCAACGCCGACATGGCCATGTACCGCGCCAAGGGGAGCCCCGGCGCGGCGTGGGAGGTGTTCGACCGCGGGATGCACGCCCAGGCCCTGGCGCGCCTGCAGACCGAGACCGACCTGCAGCGCGCGCTGCAGCGTGGCGAGTTCGCGCTGGTGTACCAGCCGATCCTTTCGCTGAACAGCGGCCGCATCGTCGGCGTGGAGGCGCTGTGCCGGTGGCACCACCCCGAGCGCGGCCTGGTGGAGCCGGCCGGCTTCATCCCCACCGCCGAGGAGACGGGGGTGATCGTGCAGCTGGGCGCGTGGGTGCTGCGCGAGGCGTGCCGGCAGGTGGCCGGGTGGCGCGCGGAGCTGGGCGTGCGCATCGCGGTGAGCGTGAACCTGTCCGCGCGCCAGATCGCGCACCCCGGGCTGGTGGACACGGTGCGCGGCGCGCTCGCCGCGAGCGGGCTGAAGCCGCGCCACCTCAAGCTCGAGATCACCGAGAGCGCGCTGCTGGAGAGCGACGCGGCCGAGCCCGTGCTGCGCGAGCTGTGCGACATGGGTGTCGAGATGCAGATGGACGACTTCGGCACCGGCTACTCGTCGCTCTCGGCCCTGCACCGCCTGCCGATCCGCGCGCTGAAGGTGGACCGCACCTTCGTGGGCCGCATCGGCGAGGGGGGCGCGCCCAGCCAGCTGGTGCGCACCATCGTGCTGATGGCGCGCGGGCTGGGCCTGGCCGTGATCGCCGAGGGGGTGGAGACCGAGGCGCAGATGGCCGAACTCCGCGAGGTGGGGTGCGACTACGCGCAGGGCTTCCTCATCGCCCGCCCGCTTCCGCCCGACGCGCTCCGCGACCGCCTCGCCGCCGAGCCCGCGGCATAGCTGGCGTCCGTGTCGTCACCCGTCGTCCGAAGCGAAGCGCCTCGCCGCATGTTGCGGCGGGGCGCTTCTGCCATCCGTCCGCCGCAGTCGCGTCCACGGGCGCGCATAAAATACGTCGAATCGCCGCCTTCTAACACCAGTCCGCCGCCGTCGTCTTCCGTCCAGCGACGGCCGTGGCCAGCCACACGGATCCGTGAGCAACACTCTCCTTGATCCACGCAGTTCAGGGTGCCCGTCCCCGCGTGGATCCGAGCAACCGCGCTGGGGCTTCGTGCGTGAATCAGAAGCTCTCTCCTCAACCATACATCCTGAACGGCGTCATCGGGTGGCATTGGTGCGACCACAGGCATCCACGCCGTGGGGCGCAGCGGAAGGATCACGAGACTCGCGCCCAGAGGCTGGTGGCGGATTGATCTTAGACGTAAGGGATAGTATATTATCCGTTAGTCGATAAAAACTGGGTTAAGGGATAACATGTTACCCGTTGAGCTTTTATCACCGGCTGAGATCGTGCAGGGCGTGGCGCAGCGTGCGCGGGCGCTCAGGCTGGAGCGCGGGTGGACGCAGGGCGAGCTGGCGCGGCGCTCGGGCGTGGCGCTCCCCACGCTGAAGCGGTTCGAGCAGACCGGCCAGATCGCGATGGAGCGGCTGGTGGCGATTGCCGTGGTGCTGGGCGCGGTGCAGCCGCTGGGCGAGCTGTTCGCGCCTGGGCCCGCACGCACGCTGGCCGAGCTGGAGCGCAGGGACGCGGCGCCCAGGCGCGCGCCGCGCACGCGCCGGAAGGGATCCGATGCGCAGGGTTGAGGTGCGTCTGGACGACGGCGCGGCCGTGACCAGGGTGGGCGTGCTGCTGGCGCGGGAGCGGCGGATCTTCTTCGAGTTCGACGCGGGGTTCGTGGAGCGCGGGCAGGAGATCTCGCCGTTGCGGCTGCCGCTGCGCCCGGGCGTCCAGGAGGGGCCGCCGTCGCCCTTTCGCGGGCTGCACGGGGTGTTCTCGGACTCGCTGCCCGACGGCTGGGGGATGATGCTGATGGACCGCGACCTCCGCCAGCGCGGCATCGGCCCCGAAACGCTGACGCCGGTGGACCGGCTGGCATACATCGGCAGCCGGGGGATGGGCGCGCTCACCTATCATCCGACGACGGGGCCGGATGACCCGGGGACGAGCGACGTGGAGCTGGACGAGTTCGCGGAGCAGGCCGAGCGGCTGTTGGAGGGCAATGCCCACCAGGTGCTTCCCGACCTGCTGCTGGCGGGCGGCTCGCCCGGCGGGGCGCGGCCCAAGGTGGTGGTGGGCTTCCGCGAGAGCGACGGGGCGATGATCTCGGGGAGCGACCGGCTGCCCGACGGCTTCCGCGGCTACATCGTGAAGTTCACCAGCCGCGACGATCCCGCGGACGCCGGCGCGGTGGAGCTTGCCTATTCGCGCATGGCCTTGGAGGCGGGGATCGACGTGCCGGCCGCGCGGCTGTTCACCACGCCGGCCGGGGCGCGGTACTTCGGCGCCGAGCGCTTCGACCGGCCGCCGGGCACCCGGCGGCACGTGCACACGCTGGCCGGGCTGCTGCACACCGACTTCCGCCTTCCCGAGGTGGACTACGAGGCCTACCTCCGCGCCACGCTGTACCTCACCCGCGACCACTCGGCCGTGGTGCAGGGGTTCCGGCGGATGGTGTTCAACGTGCTGGCCAACAACCGCGACGACCACTCGCGGAACTTCGCCTTCCTGATGGAGCCGGGCGGCACCTGGCACCACACGCCCGCCTACGACCTCACCTTCAGCCACGGGCCCGGCGGCGAGCACACCATGGCCGTGGCGGGCGAGGGACGCCAGCCCACCCGGCGCCACTTCGGCGAGCTCGCGGCGAAGATGTCGATCGCGCCTGCGCAACGGGACGCCGCGATCGGGCAGGCCGCCGCCGCCGTGTCGCGCTGGACGGACCTCGCGGCTGAAGCGGGCGTGAACGAGGAGCTAGCCACGGAGATCGAGACTCGCATCCGGCAGATCTCGGAGAAGGCGCTCACTCCGCGCGGATAGCGATCTCCCAATCTCCCGATCTCCCGATCTGTCTCCGGCCTTTCCTCGAGTCCGGCGTCTGATCCCAGATCCAGCAAAAGATCTGTCACACAGAGTCACGGAGGCACAGAGTCACTGCCTGGGTTTCTCTGTGTCTCCGTGCCTCTGTGTGACACCAGCGGACCTGGACGCACCCACTGATCATTCCGATCGGGTAGAATCATGATCAGGCGGCGCCCGTGCAGCCGTTCCGGGCATGGCTCGTGCGGCGGTGGACGGAGCAGCTGGACGTAGCGCCGAAGTGCTTTCCTTCATTACGTTTGAGTGGCGGGCGCACTGCCCGGCTCCACGTGCCCCCGCCCGCCGTCGTCCTTTCCCCGTGCTCCGCCGGTCCGTGGAGGTGCGCCGTGCGATTCGCGGCATGCCGGTGCGGTTCGCCCCGCGATCTTCGCCGTTCGCTGCCTGGCCTGGCAGAAAGCGGCCTCCTTCCGCGTTCCTCTGAAATCCGCAGGTCCGTCCTGCACGCGCGCCACTTCGGTGGGTTGATCCCATGAACACGACCCGACTCCTCCTCGCGCTCGCCGCCCTCGCCTGCACCGCGCCCGCGCTCGCCGCGCAGACCGTGCAGGGCCGCTTCGTGGACCCGCGGGGCGAGCCGGTGTCCGGCGGCCGCGCCGTGCTGCGCGACCGCCAGGGGCGCGACGTGGCCACCGCCATGACCGACAGCCGCGGCGCCTTCGTGCTGCAGGCGCCCCGCGCCGGGCGCTACTCGCTGAGCGTGGAGCGCATCGGCTACGGGATGTCGCAGGCGCCGGCGTTCGAGCTGGGCGCAGGGCAGACGGTGGAGAAGCAGGTGGCGGCCAACCCGCAGCAGGTGGCGCTGCAGGGCCTGGTGGTGCGCGGCCGCTCGCGCTGCACGCCGCGCCCCGGGTCGGGGCCCGAGACGGCCACGGTGTGGGAGGAGGCGCGCAAGGCGCTGCGAAGCGCGCACGAGAACGAATCGGCCGACAACCAGTACGGCGTGCGCAGCTTCTGGCGCCAGCTCGACCCCGAGGGCCAGACCATCGTGCGCGACTCGGTGGCCCCCGCCGAGATCACCACCGGCAGCCCGTTCATCTCGGCGCCCGCCGACCGGCTGGCCGAGACGGGCTTCATCGAGAGCGCGGGGAACGACCTCCTCTTCCATGCGCCCGACGCGGCCGTGCTCCTGTCGCCCGACTTCCAGAACGGGCACTGCTTCGCGCTGCAGGAGGGCGAGAACGGGATGATCGGCCTGTCGTTCGAGCCGGTGAAGGCGGGCGAGAAGAGCGACGTGCTGGGCACCCTGTGGCTCGACCGCGCCTCGGCCGAGCTGCGGCGGGTGGAGTACCGCTACACGCGCGTGCCGGGGCTGCGCGAGCCCAGCGAGGCGGCGTCGGGGCGGATGGACTTCCGGCGGCTGGGCGACGGACGGTTCATCGTGAGCCGCTGGGCCATCCGCATGCCGGTGATCGTGGCGCAGGCGGTGGCGTCGGTGAACCGCATCCCCGGCGTGGAGCGCTCCACCCGCGACCAGAGCCAGCTGCACTACCAGCTGGCCGCCCAGCTGGAGCAGGGCGGCGACGTGCTGGCGGTGACCACCTCGGCCGGCGAGCGGGTAGACCTGGCGGGCTCGGGCACCGTGCACGGCGTGGTGTTCGACAGCACCCGGCTGCAGCCGCTGGTGGGCGCGCGGGTGAGCGTGGGCGGCGCGGGGCACTCGGCCGTGACCGATTCGGCGGGGCGCTACGCCGTGCGCGACGTGCCGGCGGGGAGCTACACGCTGGCCTTCGCCAGCCCGCGGCTCGATTCGCTGCGCTTCGTGCCCGCGGAAGTGCCCGTGTCGCTGCGCGAGGGCGAGGCCACCGAGCTGAACCTGTCGGTGCCGCCGCTGGCGGCGGTGTGGGCCTCGGCGTGCGCCGACAGCGGGCAGGCGGCGGGGAAGGGCGTGCTGGTGGGGCGCGTGCATGGCGCCGCGGGCGACCCGCAGCCCGGCGCGCGGGTGGCGGTGTCGTGGGCGCACCCCGGCGCGCCGGCCGGCTCGGCGGCGCTGGTGACCGACGCGCAGGGCGTCTACCGCCTGTGCTCGGCGCCCGCCGGCCCGGCGCTCACCGTGCGGGTGAACGCGCCGCAGGCCACGCTCACCGTGGCCAACCTGCGCGTGTCGGCGGGGCACGCGCTGCGGCAGGACGTAGGGCTTCCCGCCGCGGCCGACGGCGAGCGCGCGGGCTCGGCGGCGGCGCAGGCGACGCTGTCGGGGGTGGTGCGCGGCGGCTCGGGGCAGCCGCTGGCGGGCGCCACCGTGCGCTTCGCCGAGCTGTCGCCGGTGACCACCGACGGGCAGGGGCGCTTCCGCATGCGGGCGCTGCCCCCGCGCGAGTACCTGGTGCAGGTGACGCACGCCGAGCTGGGAACGCGCTCGGTGCGCGTGGCGCTGACGGCCGACGCGGGCGAGGTGGAGCTGCGCCCGGGGAGCGGCGAGAGCGGCGCGCTGGTGGCGTCGGTGCAGCGGGTGGTGCGGCTTGCGGCGCTGCAGGCACAGGCGCGCAACGCCAAGCTCGACATCTCGGGCTTCTACGACCGCCAGCGCAGCGGGATGGGGCTGTTCATCGACGAAGCGCGGCTGGGGCGCAACCCCGCGGGGCGGCTCACCGACGTGCTGCGCAGCGTGCCGGGGATCCGCGTGGTGCGGTGGGTGCCCAAGGACACGCTGAACGCCATGCAGCGCAGCATGGGCCGCAGCGGCACCGACATCGACGAGCAGTACCGCATCGCCAGCTCGCGCGGGAGCACGGCGGTGATGAACGGCCAGGGGCCGTGCTGGATGGACGTGTACCTGGACGGCGTGCAGGTGCAGAACTGGAACCCCACCATGTCGGAGAACCTGGACTCGTTCCCGCTCTCGCACGTGCAGGCCGTGGAGGTGTACCGCGGCCCCGCCGAGACCCCCGCGCAGTACCGCCAGGCATGGTCGGCGTGCGGCGTCGTCCTCCTCTGGACCAAGAGTTAGCGCCCTCGCGCGGGAAGCCGCGGCACCGGCGGCTGGGGATCGGGCGCAAAGCGCAGATGCGTCACAACAGCTGAGGAGCAGAGAATCCACGTCGATCTCTGCTCCTCTGCTGCTTTGCGTGAGCCATCTACCGGCCTTTCGTCCTGAGTGAATCTCATACCGGACTGCGTGAATCGTTGATGCGCGCACTACGAGAAGAACAGCGGGTCATCACGCAGAGTCAGCAGAGTGAGCAGTCAACACCGTTGTTGACTGCTCACTCTGCTGACTCTGCGTGAGGCAAATCTTTTCCCGGATCGGTCAGGTGGTATGACTCCGCAGTTCACGATCATCCGCGCCTCCGGATCGCCTGATCGTCCTGTGACCGAAATCATCCCACGCGCACGAGGTGATCGTGGGATAGATTGCACGGAGCCCACGAGAAGCGGCGGGATCGGAAGACGGGCGAGCGAGGGGATGGCCGTTTTGTGGCGCACACCCGGCCAGCCGTCACACCCGGACCCCTCCGCGCGTATATAACGTTCCGCAGCCAACCTCCTCAGCCCGACCGATGCCGAAGGCCTCCTCGCTCGTCCTCGTCGCTTCGCTCGCCTTCGCCCCCGCACTGGCCGCGCAGACGGTGCAGGGCACGTTCGTCGATCCCTCGGGCGCGCCGGTCGCCGGCGCGCGCGCGGTGCTGCGCGACGCGGCCGGCCGCGAGGTGGCCGCCGCGGGCACGGGCGCCGACGGGAGCTTCGTGATCCGCGCGCCCGCGGCGGGAACGTACGTGCTGCGCTTCGAGCGGATCGGATACGGCCCCACCGAGCTGGAGCCGATCGCGCTGGCCGCCGGCGAGACGGTGCAGCGGCGCATCGCGGCCAACCCGCGGCGCATCGTGCTGGAGGGGATCGTGGCGCAGAGCCGCTCGCGCTGCACCCCGCGCCCCGGCTCGGGGCCCGAGACGGCCACCGTGTGGGGCGAGGCGCGCAAGGTGCTGGGCAGCGCCCGCGAGAGCGGCGAGAGCGGCGGCTACCGCTACACCGTGCGCCGCTTCACGCGGCAGCTCGACACGCTGGCGCAAACCATCCTCAGCGACTCGGTGGCCACGGCGGCCGTCACCTCGGGTACGCCGTTCCAGGCGACCGCGCTCGAACGGCTGGCGCGGCGCGGCTACGTGGAAAGCGTGGGCAGGGAGTTCCTCTTCCACGCCCCCGATGCCCGCGTGCTCCTTTCCGACCAGTTCCAGGAGCGGCACTGCTTTTCGCTGGTGGATGGCGAGAACGGGCTGATCGGCCTGGCCTTCGAGCCGGTGTCGGCCGAGAAGCCCGACGTGCGCGGCACCCTCTGGCTCGACCGCGCCACCGCCGAGCTGCGGCGGATGGAATACGCATACACGCAGGTGCCGGGGCTGGGGCCCGAGGGGAACGTGGCCGGCGGGTGGATGGAGTTCAGCCGCCTTCCCGACGGGCGCTGGATCGTGGGCCGCTGGACCATCCGCATGCCGGTGGTGGAGGCGCGGCGGGTACAGACCGTGAGCCGCCGCGAGCTGGTGATCAAGACCACCGTGACCAACTACCTGGCCGGCATCCGCGAAGAGGGTGGCGAAGTGCTCTCGGCCGGCCGCGAGGGCGAGGACCCGGTGGCGATCTCCACCTTCGACGGCGCGATCGCGGGGACGGTGACCGACAGCACCACGCTGCGGCCATTGGCCGGCGCGCGCGTCCTCGCCGCCGGGCACGAGGCCGTGGCCGACTCGCTGGGGCGCTTTGCCATCACCGGCCTGGCCGCGGGCGACTACGAGCTCACCTTCCGCGCGCCGCGGCTCGACTCGCTGCGCTTCACGCCCGCGCCGGTGCGAGTCACCGTCCGCCCGGGGGCGACGGCCCAGCAGGCGCTGGCCATCCCGCCAGCCGAGGTGGTGTGGGGGGCCGCGTGCCGCGACCTGGCGCCGGGGACCGGCGCGCTGGCGGGGGTCGTGCGCGGCGCCGCGGGCGAGCCGGTGGGCGACGCGCGCGTCACCGTGGCGTGGGGCGGCCCGCGGCCGGGGAGCACCGGCACCGTCGCCGACCCGGCCGGCGTGTACCTGGTGTGCGGCGCGCCGGCGGGGGTGCCGCTCACCCTGCGCGTGGCCACGCTCGACGCCGGCGTCAGCATCACCGGCGTGCGGGTGGCGGAGGGGCGGCCGCACAGGGCCGACGTGGCGCTCCCCGCGCGACGCGCGGCGCCGACGGCCGCCGCGCGGTCGTCCGCCGCGTTCGGCGGCATCACCGGCGTGGTGCGCGACGCGGCGGGCGGGGTGCTGGCGTCCGCTTCGGTGCGGGTGGACGACCGCCCGGCCGTGGTCACCGACGCGCGTGGGCGGTTCCAGGCACGCAGGGTGGCCGCCGGCGCGCACCGCATCACCATGTCGCACCCCGCCGTGGGCAGCCGGGCGGTGGAGGTGCCGCTCCCCGCCGAGGCCGTGGAGGTGGAGCTGCGCGCCGGGGCCGACGGCGCGACGCTGGCCGCGGGCGTGCAGCGCGTGGTGCAGCTCGCGGGGATCGGCGCACGGGCGCGTCCGCGCAGCCCGGGGCTCGACCTGCAGGGCTTCTACGAGCGCCAGCGGGCGGGGATCGGCGTCTTCCTCACCGACCAGCAGCTCCAGGCCAACGCGGCGGGCCGGCTCTCCAACGTGCTGCGATTGGTGCCCGGCGTGCGCGTGGTGCAGCAGAGCGAGACGCCCCCGGTCACCTTCGCGTTCGGCAGCCGCGGGGTCACGGGGATCGGGCAGGTGGGCGCGTGCTGGATGGACGTGTACCTCGACGGGGTGCTGGTGGCGGGGCGGATGCTCGGCCCGCAGGGGTCGATGAGCCTGGACGAGATGCCCCTGAGCCAGGTGGAAGGGGTGGAGGTGTTCCGCGGCCCCTCCGAGATCCCGCCGATGTACCGGGGCAGCACCTCGTCGTGCGGCGTGATCCTGATGTGGACACGGCGCAGGTAGATGCGCATCCCCTCGATCTCCGGTCGCTTCGGCCGTTCTCGCGCCTTCGATCCGCCGTCGGTGGACGGCGGATCGAAGCGCCGGGCCACGGCTTCCCCCGCTGGTCCCTTCCCCCCGTTCCGCCGCCGATGAAGTCGCCCTCCGCCGCGCTCGCGCTCGCCGCCCTCGCGCTGGCCGCCGCGCCGCTCGCCGCGCAGACGGTGGAGGGCGCGTTCGTGGACCCGGCGGGGGAGCCGGTGGCCGGCGCGCGCGCGGTGCTGCGCGACCCGGCCGGGCGCGAGATCGCGGCGACCAGCACCGGGCGCGACGGCGGCTTCGTGCTGCGTGCGCCCGCGGGGGGCACGTTCGTCCTGCGCGTGGAGCGGATCGGCTACGGGCACACCGAGTCGGCACCCTTCACGCTGGCCGACGACCAGACGGTGCGGCGCCGCGTGACGGCCAGCGCCCAGCGGATCGCGCTGGAGGGGATCGTGGTGCAGTCGCGCTCGCGCTGCACGCCGCGCCCCGGCTCGGGGCCGCAGACGGCGACGGTTTGGGGGGAGGCGCGCAAGGTGCTGGGGAGCGCGCGGGAGAGCGCCGAGAGCGCGGACTACCGCTACGCCGTGCGGCGCTTCTGGCGCCAGCTCGACGCGCCGGGCACCACCATCCTGCACGACTCGGCCGCCACCGCCGAGCTGTCGAGCGGCACGCCGTTCGTGGCCGTGCCGCTCGACCGGCTGGCGCGCGAGGGCTACGTGGAGGCGTATGGCGACGACTTCCTCTTCCACGCGCCCGACGCGCGCGTGCTGCTCTCGGACGAGTTCCAGGAGCGCCACTGCTTCGCGCTGGAGCAGGGTGAGGGCGGCCTGATCGGGCTGTCGTTCGAGCCGGTGTCCAACGCGCGGCCCGACGTGCGCGGCACCCTCTGGCTCGACCGGGCCACCGCCGAGCTGCGGCGCCTGGAGTACCGCTACACGGGGGTGCCCGGGCTGCGCCGCGAGGCCGACGCGGCGGGCGGGCGGATGGAGTTCACGCGCCTTCCCGACGGGCGCTGGATCGTGGGGACGTGGAGCATCCGCATGCCCATCGTCACCGCCACGCGCGTGCAGGGGAGCATGCCCTTCTCCGACCCCAGCCTGCGCGACCAGAACGCGCTGCACTTCCGCCTGGCCGGCATCCGCGAGGAGGGCGGCGAGGTGCTGTCCGCCGCGCCGGCGGGCGGGGCCGCGGTGGAGATGGCGGCCGCCACCGGCTCCATCGCGGGGACGGTGTTCGACAGCACCACCGCGCACCCCCTGGCCGGCGCGCGCGTCCTTGCCGCGGGGCACGAGGCGGTGACCGACTCGCTGGGCCGCTTTTCCATCTCCACCCTGCCCGCGGGCGACTACCAGCTCGGCTTCACCGCCCCCGCGCTGGACGCGCTTCGCTTCACCCCGTCCCCCGTCCGCGTCACGGTGCGCGAGGGGCAGGTGACGGAGCAGGCGCTGGCCGTGCCCCCGCTCGCCGTGGTCTGGGCGGCGCGGTGCGGCGAGGCATCCGCGTCCACCGCGCTGGTGGGCATCGTCCAGGGCGCCACGGCGCAGGCGGCGCCCGGCGCCCGCGTGGCGGTGTCGTGGGGCGGCGCGCGCCCCGGGAGCACGGCGGCGGTGGCCGATTCGCAGGGCGTGTACCGGGTGTGCGACGCGCCGGCCGGGGTGCCGCTCACGGTGCGGCTGGCGATGGACGGGGCGGAGGTGAGCGTGTCGGAGGTGCGCGTGGCCGCCGGCCGGCCGCGTCGCGAGGACTTGGCGCTCCCGGCGCTCCGCACCGCCACCGCACGCGGCGCGGCCTCCGCGTCCACCGGAATCTCGGGTGTGCTGCGCGATGCCGCCGGGCGGCCGCTGGCGGGCGCCGCCGTGCGGCTGGACGCGCTGGCGGCGGTGCAGACCGACGCGCAGGGGCGCTTCCGCTTCCGTTCGGTCACCGCGGGCGAGCACCGCGTCGGGGTCACCCACGCGTCCATCGGCAGCCGCGAGGTGGCCGTGCGGCTGCCGGGCAACGCGGCCGAGCTGGAGCTGCGTGCCGGGGCGGGCGCGGGCGCGGCCCTGTCGGCGTCGGTGCAGCGCGTGGTGCAGCTCGCGGGGATCGGCGCGCGGGCGCAGGCCCGGCGCGCCGGGCTCGACGCGCAGGGCTTCTACGACCGGCAGAAGATGGGGATCGGCGTGTTCCTCACCGACGAGCGGCTGCAGCGCGTGACCGGCGGAAAGATCTCCAACGTGCTGCGCAGCGTGCCGGGCGTGAGCGTGTCGACGGTCGGCGGCCTGCAGCGCAAGTCGTTCGCGATGGGGAGACGTGGCACCACGGGCATCTCCATCGCCAATGCGTGCTGGATGGACGTGTACCTGGACGGCGCCCTGGTGGCGGGGGTGGACCTGGGCGAGACCGGGTCGATGAGCCTGGACGACCTCCCCCTGGCCCAGGCCGAGGCGGTGGAGGTGTATCGCGGCGCCTCCGAGATCCCCCCGGCCTACCGCGGCAGCACCTCCGCCTGCGGTGTGATCCTGATCTGGACGCGCCGGTGAGGGCCGGGCCGCCCGCCTTCCCCGCGCCACGGTCGCGTGGCATCGTAGACCGCCCCCGCCTGGACGCCGCGGCCCCGGCCCCGCGCGGCGACGCTCGTTCCGGTGGATGCGCCAGAATCCGCACCGCTCGTGTTTCCCCCGCTGCCCGGCCGCTTCGCTGGCCGGGAAGGCGGACGTCGTAGCTGTTCGTTCCCTGTTCCTCCCTGCCGTGGCACGCCCATGAGACCGACCCCGTTATCCCTCGCCCTGCTCGCGTCCGCGCTGTTCGCGGCCGCCGCCGCCGCCCAGACGGTGGAGGGCTCGTTCGTGGACCCCGCCTCGGGCGAGCCGATCGCCGGCGCGCGGGCCGTGCTGCGCAACGCCGACGGTCGCGAGGCCGCCGCGGCCATGACGCGCGTGGACGGCAGCTTCGCGCTGCGCGCCCCGGGCGCGGGGCGCTACACGCTGCAGGTGGAGCGGATCGGCTATGCGCTGACCCGCAGCGACCCCTTCCAGTTGGACGCCGGCGAAACGGTGCGGCGGCGGATGGCCGCGAACGCGCAGCGGATCGCGCTGGCGGGGATCGTGGTGCAGGGCCGCGCGCGCTGCACGCCGCGCGCGGGGAGCGGCCCCGAGACGGCCACGGTGTGGGAGGAGGCGCGCAAGGCGCTGGGGAGCGCGCGCGAGAGCAACGAGCACGCCTACCGCTACTCGGTGCGCCGCTTCTGGCGCAAGCTCGACCCCGCCGGGAGCATCCTGCAGGACTCGGTGGCCCCCGCAGACATCTCCACCGGCAGCCCGTTCGTGGCCGTGCCGCTGGAGAAGCTGGCCGCCGTGGGGTACGTGGAGGCCGCCGACTCGGCCGAGCTCCTCTTCCACGCCCCCGACGCCCGCGTGCTCCTGTCGGAAGAGTTCCAGGAGTCGCACTGCTTCGCGCTCAAGGAGGCGCCGCGTGACGAGCCGGGGCTGATCGGCCTGTCCTTCGAACCGGTGCGCCAGGGCGACCTGTCCGACGTGCGCGGCACGCTGTGGGTGGAGCGCGCCACCTCGGAGCTGAAGCGGCTGGAGTACCAGTACACCAGGGTGCCGGGGGTGCGCGGCACCTCGTCGTCGGCGGCGGGGCGGATGGAGTTCCGGCGGCTGGACGACGGCCGCTGGGTGGTGAGCCGCTGGAACATCCGCATGCCCACCGTCACCGCCGAGGTGGTGCAGCCCACCGCGCGCATCCCCGGCGCGCCGGGCACGGTGGAGAACCAGATGCGCTACAAGCTCACCGGCCTGCGCGAGGAGGGCGGCGACGTGCTGACGGTGGTCACGCCCACGGGGTCGCGGGTGTCGCTCAGCGGCTCGTCCACCATGCGCGGGCTGGTGTTCGACAGCACCACCGCGCGCCCGCTGGCCGGCGCGCGGGTGAGCGTGGGCGGCCCCGGGCACTCGGCGGTCACCGACTCGGCCGGGCGTTTCGAGATCCACGACATCCCGCCGGGCGACTACCAGGTGACCTTCGCCAGCCCCCGCGTGCAGGCGCTGGGGTGGCGGCCGAAGGGCGCCAGCGTGTCGCTGCGCGAGGGCGCCACGCTGGAGCAGACGCTGGCCGTGCCCTCGCTGGCCACGGTGTGGGCGTCGGCGTGCGACGAGACGGAGCGGACGGTCGGCACCGGCGTGCTGGTGGGCGCGGTGCGTGGCGCGGCGGGCGAGCCGCAGCCGGGCGCCCGGGTCACCATCGCCTGGGGCGGCGGCACCGCCGAGCGGGTGCAGGTGACGGCCGACTCGGGCGGCGTCTACCGCGCCTGCGCCGCGCCGGCCAACGCCCCGCTCACCATCCGCGCCGAGACGCAAACGGCGGCGCTCACGCTGTCGCAGGTGCGCCTGGCGTCGGGCGCGGCGCTGCAGCAGGACGTGTCGATGCCCGCCGCGTCGGCCGCAGCGCGCCCCGCCTCGGCCGGCTCGGCGACGGCCGGCGCGCTGGCGGGGGTCGTGCGCGCGGCGGACGGGCACGCGGTGGCAGGCGCCACGGTGCGCTTCGGCGCGCTGGCGGCGGTGACCACCGACGCGCAGGGGCGCTTCCGCCTGCGCGGCGTGTCGCCGGGCGAGTACGAGGTGACGGTGGCGCACGCGTCGCTGGGCTCGCGCTCGGTGCGGCTGGCGGTACCGGCCAACGTGAGCGACGTGGAACTGCGCGCCAGCGGCGGGGCGGGGAGCCTGGCGGCCTCGATGCAGCGGGTGGTGCAACTCGCCGGGATCCAGGCGCAGGCGCGGCGTCCCGGGCTCGACATCGCCGGCTTCTACGAGCGCCAGCACCGCGGCATCGGGCACTTCCTCACCGAGCGCGAGCTGGCGCGCCCGGGAAGCAGGCTGAGCAGCGTACTGCGGAGCGTGCCGGGGGTGCGGGTGGTGCGCTACTCGCCGCGGCAGGGTGGCCGAGGGGGAGGAAGCGGCAGCCGCTCGGGGATGGACATGGAAGAGCAATACCGCATCGCGAGCATGCGAGGGTACTCCACCGGCGTGGATTCCAACGGCGACAGCTCGCTGCAGTACTGCTACATGGACGTGTACATGGATGGCAGCCAGGTGGCGTTCTCCGACCCCGAGCGTTCGCAGAACATCGATGCGTTGGCGCTGACCGACCTGGACGGGGTGGAGATCTACGCCGGCCCCTCCGAAACGCCGCCCGAGTACCGCGGCCGCTGGACCGGGTGCGGCGTGGTGCTGATCTGGAGCAAGAAGTAGCACGGCCCGCCGCACCGGCACACGAAAGCCCCGCGGCCACCCGCGGGGCTTTCGTGTTCGTGGGATCTCGAGCTGGCAGCGAGGTTCGACGTGCTCTCCGCGCAGAACCGGGCGCCTCGGAGGAGATCTCGATGCATCGTGCGATCACCGCACCTCGGCCACTCTCCGGATCACGAGCCGCTGTGACTGTTCCAGAATGCTGATAATATCGAGTTCCGGGTATAGAGTCGCGCTTCGGATGCGGATTCCGAGCGCCAGCTATAGATCCTTGATAGCAATCCCTTTCGTTGACATCAGGTCAGAGGCACCGTGTGAAAGGCGGGTTTCTGGACGACGTTCCAGACCCGGTTGAAATCATCGGGATTGATGCGTTGCGAGTGTCGGAGCCGAAGCAGGTGGTCGACGCCCGGGATGGACCAGCGGGCCCCTACGTCGGTCCTGCGGTTGATCTCGCGCATCTCGCGCTCGATGATGCTGGTGGTGCGCTCCGATGGCCGCCGGTCGGACAGGAGGTAGCTCGACACGTGCTGGAGCATCGTGTGCGCGTTTCGGCAGGCCTGCAGCGTGCCACACAACTGCTGGTAGGCTCGCGTCCGCGTGGATGCTGGCCCCCAGACGATCCGGTTGAGCTCGGCGACGTGCCGCTTGCGGTCCTCGTTCTTCACCTTGTCCAGCAACAGCAGGTGGTCGAGCGTATGGCCCAGGTGCCATTCGCACGTGCCGTGGAAGACGCCGGGATGCTCCTTCCGCATCAGCTCGGCGAGGCCCTTCTCACGGTCCGTCACGATGGCGTCGCTCGCCACGCCGGCGGGGATCGCGCGGCTCCACGGACCCGCACCCACGCTCCAGCCGGCGATCCGCTTCAGCACGCGCGAGCGCCCGTGGTGCTCGTCGCGCCCGAGGATCTGCATGCAGAAGCGGATCTCGCACCCCCGCTCGCTCTTGCCGGCCGGCACCTTGGTCCCGTCGGCGAGCGCCACCGCGCACACTGGCGCCGCCGTGAATCGCACCGCGGCGCCGCGCTCCTGCACGAAGCGGTGGAGCGTCCTGGGCGAGAGCGTCTCGCCCAGCCAGTCCCCCGCGATCCGGCAGGTCTTCGCGTACGACAGCTCCGTCACCCATTCCACCAGCTTGCGCTCCAGCTCCTCGGAAACCCGCTGCCGCAGCTCGAGCCCAAGCCGCAGGACGAACGGGCTCCAGGTTCGCCGGCAGTCGCGGCAGGTGAGCTGGTGCAGCGCGAACACCAGCACACCGCTGCTCGTCTTCAGCCTTCGCGGGCGGCTGCCGCGGCGTAGCAGCGTCCCGCTGCCCCCGATGTGCACCACGCCGCACCGCTCGCACGGGACTTCCCGCCGCGCCGCCTGCACTGCGTCGTACAGCGAATCCTGCAGCTGATCGAGCATCTGGGCGGCTGCTTGAAGAGCGAGCGCACGCCCCAGTTCGGGCAACCCACTCACCAGGTCATTGATACTGCACGATTCCAGCTCTACCTTCACCAACTGCTGGATACTTGTTTCCAGCGAGAGCATGGGGCACCTCCCTTTCTTGCCGATGGGTGTGGTGCCTCATGCTCGTTCTTTTTCAGACCATGTCAACGAAAGACTATGCTATCAGATCCTTCGGCCTGCCAAGCTTTTCTAAGTCGTAAGTTGCACGCGGTCAGCCTCAGGATGAAATCGCCCGGTTTTCCGATTGAAACGGCAAGCCTTCTGGCGGATCCGGTTTCAGGAGATGTTACCGAGGTCACGCTGTGACCGTTGCGGAACGGAGCCTGCAAAGCCCCCGCGCCTCTCAGGTCACCAGATTCACGGATCCACGGGCGGAGGATGGGATGATGAGACAGGCGAGAGGGTGCCGGATGGCGGTGGTGGCGGCGGTGCTCACGCTGGCGGGCGCCACGGGCGCGGCCGCGCAGAACATGAGCGACGCGGCGATCCTGGGTCGCATGGCCGCCGCCGACCAGGGCGAGATCATGCAGGCGCAGGTGGTGGTGCAGAGCGCGCAGAGCGACGCCGCGCGCTCGTACGCCGAGATGATCGTGCGCGACCACACCAGCCACCTGCAGCAGGTGCAGTCCACGGCGCAGGCCGCGGGCGTGGCGCCCGACACCAGCGCCGCGCGCGATCTGACCGCGCACGCCATGCAGGCCACGCAGATGCTGCAGGGCGCCAGCGGCGCCGAGGTGGACCGCATGTTCGCCGCGAACATGGTGCAGGATCACCAGATGGTGATCGGCGAGGTACAGCGCGCGATCCCCGCCGCGCAGAACGCGCAGGTGCGAACGCTGCTGCAGAACACCCTTCCCGTGCTGCGCACCCACCTGCGCGACGCGCAGGCGCTGACCCGCACCCTGGGCGGCAACAGCGGCACCCGCCGCAGCATGGACGTCCACAAGGACACCGGCATGTAGCCACGGAGATGGAGAGCGAGCGCCGGCGGCTAATCGGCCAACGCTCGACTCTCCACGTCGAACATGACGAGCAGCGGGGCGGCAGATCATCTGCCGCCCCGCTTGCTGTTGAAGAATATTGGATTCGAGAACATCCGACTCTGGGCACTGGGCACTGGGCACTGGGCACTGGGCACTGGGCACTCAGCACTCAGCACTCAGCACTCAGCACTCAGCACTCAGCACTCAGCACTCAGCACTCAGCACTCAGCACTTCAGTATCGCGTCTCGATCCCGTTCACCACGCGAAACGTATCGCGCGCGATCAGCAGCTCCTCGTCCGTGGGGATCACCCACACCTCCGGGCGCGAGCCCTCGGCGCTGATGCGGCCCTCGCGGCCGCCCACGGTGGCGTCGTTGGCGGCCGGGTCCAGGCGAAGGCCCAGGAACTCGAGCCCCTCGCAGATCTTCGTGCGGACGATCGCCGCGTTCTCGCCCACCCCGCCGGCGAAGCAGATGGCGTCGGCGCCTCCGAGCGCGGCCAGGTAACTCCCCACGTACTTGCGCGCCCGGTAGGCATACAGGTCGATGGCCAGGCGCGCGCGGCGGTCGTCGTGCTCCTGGGCCTCGGCCAGCAGCTCGCGCATGTCGTGGGTGAGGCCCGAGATGCCCAGCAGGCCGCTCTGCTTGTTCAGCAGCAGCTCCACGTCGTGAGGCGAGAGGCCTTCCTTCTGCGCCACGTAGTCGAGCACGGCGGGGTCCACGTCGCCCGAGCGGGTGCCCATCACCAGCCCCTCCAGCGGCGTGAAGCCCATCGACGTGTCCACCGAATCGCCGCCCGCGATGGCGCACGCCGAGCAGCCGTTGCCCAGGTGCAGGGTGACGATCCGGGTGTCCTCGCGCGAGCGGCCGGTGAGCTGGCGGTAGCGGTAGCTCACGTAGCGGTGCGAGGTGCCATGGAAGCCGTAGCGGCGGATGCGGTAGCGCCGGTACAGCGAGTAGGGGATGGCGTAGAGGAAAGCGCGCTCGGGGAGCGTGTGGTGGAACGCGGTGTCGAACACCGCCACCTGCGGCACGCCGGGCCCCAGCACCGCGCGCACGGCCTGGATCCCCTTGAGGTTGGCCGGGTTGTGCAGCGGTGCCAGGTCGATGGTGTCCTCGATCCCGCGGAGCACCGCGTCGTCCACCGCCACCGAGTGCACGAAGCGCTCGCCGCCATGCGCCACGCGGTGCCCCGTCGCGCCGATCTCGGCCAGGCTCGACATGGGCACCCCCGACGCGTCGTCGGCCATCCACGCCAGCAGGTGGTCCACGGCGGCGCGGTGGTCGCGCATGGCGTTCTGCCCCGTCACCGGCTCGCGGTCGGCGGCGCGGTACGTCCACACCGCCTCGCCGCCGATACGCTCGACCTGCCCGCGCGCCAGCCGCCGGTCGTCGCCCGTGCCGATGCGCTGCTCGTCGGTGTCCACCAGCTGGAACTTGAGGGTGGACGAGCCGACGTTGAGGACCAGGATGTTCACGTGAAAGCGCCCGGGCTGCTGCTCTGATGCGTGGCCGACGATCGGCGCGGGTCAGAGTAGCAGCCCGGGCGCGGCCGGGCCAGCGGGGGACACGGATCCTCCTAGCGCTGGCCCATGCCGAGGTGCGGGCCGTCGGCCAGCTGCCAGCGCAGGTCTGCCACCAGCACGCCGCGGCTCTCGCCGGCGGCCGTGGCCCGGCTGCCGAAGCCGGTGGAGATCCACAGGTTGTCGGCCGCGCGGAACTCCAGGCCACCCGTCCACTCGGCGCGCGCGCTGGTCTCGCCCGCGCGGTTGCCGCCGGCCACCTCCACGTAGGCGTTCATCGCCGCCGAGCCGTAGAGCGCCCGTCCCCCGTAGGCCAGCCCGTCGTCCTGAGCCCCGGCGTGGGCGTTGTAGCGCACCTGGCCGATGGCCTGGCCGCCGCGCCCCAGGGGCACCGCGCCCGTGGCCCACGCCGCCCACCCCTGCCACCGCGCCGCCCCCAGCACCGACCGGTCGAAGCGCCACCCCGCCGCCGTGGCGGCGGCCAGGCTGGCGTCGTTCCAGTGGCCCCGGTCGCCCAGCCACTGGCGGCGCAGCGCCTGTGTCTGCTCGCGGTTGCACGCCTCGGCCTGCGCCATGGCCGCGTCGGTGGGCTGGTCGGGAAGGCAGCTGCGCAGCCGGCGGCGAAGCTCGTTGGTGAACCCGGTGTCGGCCATCGGGTCGCTGTGGTCCACCAGCGTGATCCGCACGCCCACCGCCAGGTCGGTGGCCGCCGTGTCGGCCGCGGCGCGCACGGTGGCCAGCGAAAGCTGCGTGTTGGCCAGCACGTACTTCGCGCGGCTGCGCTGGTATTCGGAGAGCGGGATGCTCACGCTGGGGATGAACGACCAGGGCGCCATGTCCATCGCCACCCCCTGCTGGAGCTGCCCCGTGAGCGGCGAGACGCCGTTCAACACGTTGGCCGCCAGGGCGCGCGCCGTGGCGGGCCGCGACACCTGGGCGGGCGTGGCGTTCAGGAAGGTGAAGGCGGGCGATTCGGGGACGGCGTACGGCTTCTGCGCCGCGGCGGGCGCGGCCAGTAGCAGCGCGCCGGCGACCCAGGCGGCACCGCGCGCGGGCGTCACGGCTCCACCTCGCCGCCCTCGCTGGCGGTGCCGTCGCCGTCGGTGGTGCCGGCGACCAGCAGCGGCGGCTGGAGCGGCGCGCCGCCCTGCGCCACCACCAGCTCGAGCCGGTACGCCGTCTGGGGGTTCCCCGAGATCAGCGCGAAGTAGCGCAGCACGCTGCCGCGCGGAAGCGGCCCCACCGAATAGGTGGACGGGTTGGGCGACTGGTCGTCACCCGTGGCGAACGCCGTCCAGTCGGTCTCTTCGGGCTGCCGGAACCAGAGGCGGTACGCTACCGCCTGCGGTGAGTCGATGCGGACGGTTACCGCCAGCGGCCGGGTCGGATCCATGGGAGGGAACGGGAGACGGTGGACCGGGAGATCCGCGGGAGAGCGGACCGGTTAGCGCGGCCGATCTGGACGTCCCACCGCCGTCGCGCCGTGGGATGCTCCAAGCCGCCGCGCATGGGGGGCAAATCAGGCGATCGGGAACGGCCGGTGCCCACGCCGATGGCGGTGGACGCGGCAATGGCTTTCCCACACTGCCCTGGGCGGGCCGCCGCGTCTCCGGAAACAGCTGGACGCCTTCTCGGTTTTTCCCCGCCCAGCTACAGCGCGGGTCCCGCCGCCTCGGCCAGGTCGATCCCCCGCCCGGCCAGCACCTCGGCCAGGCGGCGGGAGACGAAGGTGCTCCAGCGGCCGTTCACCACCAGGCCGTGCGCGTCCTGGAAGCGCTTGAGCGCGCCCAGGCTGCCGGGGCCCCAGCTCCCGTCGGCGCCGAAGGGGCCCAGGTCGAACCCCGCGGCCAGCAGCGCGCGCTGGCGCTGCACCACCGTGCCGGTGGGCGTCCAGTGGTCTACGATCGCGCGGTCGGGGTAGATGCCGGCCAGCACGCGGGCGAAGGGGAAGCCGCTCACGTCCACCTTGTAGCCGGGGCAGATGTCGTGGTGGCCGTGGTGGTCGTCGGGGCCGATGTGCGGCCAGCGCGCCACGATCTCGCGGCCCACCTCCACCATCATCGCCACCTGCTCGTCGGTCCACGGCTGCACGCGGATCGGCTTGCCGTCGGGGGTGGCGGCGCGGATCCAGTCGTCCTCGGCCATCCCCGGCGCGGTGGCGTAGCCGATGCTCACCGTCTCCACGCCGATGGTGCTGCGCGAGCCCTTGTAGTCGGGGCTGCCCAGCGCGCGTCCGTCCCAGCGCAGCGACTGGTTCTTCCCGGCGTGCCACGAGCGGTTCTCCAGCGTCACGTAGCGGTCCACCCCCTCGGCGTAGCTGCGGCCCACGCCGTAGTGCGCCGACGCCTCGCCCCGGCGCGCGGCGCTGCGGCCGCCCAGCAGGCGCCGGCAGAGCTCCAGGTCCCACGTGACCGTCCAGTGCCAGGTCACCCCCAGCGGGTGCCCGCCGATGGACGGGGGCCAGCCGGCGCTCACCGCCTGTCCGTCTTCGAGCGGGATCAGGGCGGTGTCGCGGGTGCGGAACGGGAGCTCGGCCATGAGGACGCTCGGCACGCCGGGGGCGGCCGCTGAAGACGAGAACATCGTGAGATGCGGTAGAGGAGCGAGGCCGGCGCGGAGCGCGGGAGGGCGGGCGTCCGAAACGGCGAACGGGCGCGGCGGGGACCACGCGGATTCGCCGCCGCGCCACGCCGACAAGATGCCGCCCCGCCCTGCCTTCCGTCAACGGACACAGGCGTGCGGATTCGCGGAAATCGCTCCCCAGGCCGGGCGTCGGTGCAAGGGGGATGAGGCGACGCGACGGTCCCTTTCCGGTGCGCTCCGGCGGCGCCGCTGGCCGCGCTGGCATGGGACTGGCTAAGTTGGTTCCCGATTTGGGGGAAATGGGCCAACGCAGCCAGGAGAACACCGATGCCAAGAGCGTGGAGCAAGAAGGACGAGCGGCTCTACGAGCACGTGAAGGAGAGCGAGCTCGACCGCGGCATGGACCCGGCGCGCGCCGAAGAGATCGCGGGGCGCACGGTGAACAAGCAGCGCCGGCAGGAGGGCCGCACTCCAAACAAGACCACGCAGGGTACCGGCAACCCCAACCGCGGCTACGAAGACCGCACGCGCGACGAGCTGTACAACATCGCCAAGCAGAAGGACATCCCCGGCCGCAGCAAGATGGACAAGCAGCAGCTCATCGACGCCATCCGGGAAGGCTGAGCCCGCGGCAGACTACGTCGTGCGACGAAGCGGCGCCGGACGCGGGGAATGCGTCCGGCGCCGCTCGCGTTCCCGCCGTGGTCAGCGATGGGCGACTGAGCCAGCGATGAAGTCGCGCAGTGCCGGCATGACTTCGGCACACGACCACCCGCGGATCACACCGATGTCCTCGGTCGTGAGCGCGTCTTCGATGACCGGCGACATCCGGGCGATGCTGACCAGCACGACCCGCGGGTTGAGTGCGGCGTTGTGCTCCTTCAGACGCAGCACTTCGGAGATCGTGGCGAACGGCAGGTCGTCATCCGCAGGCGCGACCCTGAACTCGATCAGCGTCAACTGGCCTGATTCCTCGTCGAGCACCACCAGGTCGGGTGCCTCGCGCAGATCGAGCCGTGGCTCATTGCGCGGCCGCCGGATCAGACGGAAGGGCGCACTCAGCTCGTCTTCCAGCGCGGACACGACCTGGTCCACGACCTTGTACGGGTCCGGCATCGTGTTACTCATATCTGTACCCGGGCTTCTCAAGGGTCGCGCTCACCAGCAGCCACACGATCACTCCAACGAATGCCGCGGCGGCGCTCGTCGCGGCTTTCGGCACATCGGAATCTAACGCGAGACTGACCAGAAACGTAGCCACCGGAACGGAAAGCCTCCCGGCGACCTCCTTCCGGGCGGACGCAAGAAACCGGTCGCGCCACGTGAACCGGCGCCCCGTCTCCAGCCGCTCCCCTTCGGCGTAGATCCGGATTCTGACCCGGTCGGCCTCCATGCCATGAGCGCGCAGGAAGTGAACGACGTCGTCGGCGGTATCCTCTGCTACCTCCTTCAGCACGGCAAGCTTCGGGTGCTGCGTGGTGAGCTCGACGTATGCTCTCAACGTCGCGGCATCGTCACGTGAGACGATCATCACGTGCGACTGTGTCAGGATTGCGACCACGACCTTGTCGAGCTGCCGGTAGTTCTGCTTGATCTCGGATTCCGCGATCGCGACGGCTGGGGCAACCACGGGGGCAAACCACTCCAACGCTTGCCTGTTAAGGCCCGAAGAGAGCCCGTCACCTACTGTGAGGCGGATTTCCGCGTACATGGACAGAACAGAAGGCCAAAGGTGAGTGGGAGCACCCAGTTGGTGCTCTCACAAATCCAGGGGCCTCTAATTAGCGTTCACTTTGTTCCGTTGGCAAGCTCCTCGATCGCCCGGCGGACGTAGACGGGCACCATCGCGCGGCGCCAGTCGGGGTCCACGATGATGTTCTCCAGCGGGTGGCACTGCTTGAACGCCGCCGCGGCCACGGCGTCGGCCACCTCCAGCAGCCGGTTGCCGGCGGCGATCCGGTCGAGCCCCGCCACCACGCGCGGCCGCGCCCCCAGCGCCGAGACGACCACCGACAGCGAGCGCGCCGTCCCGTCGTCGCCCACGTCGGCCGCGGCGGCGATGGAAAGGAGGGGGAAGTCGATCGAGTTGCGCTGGCGCACCTTGCGATAGGCGGTGCGCACGCCCGGCCCGGGAAGCGGGATGCGGATGCGCACCAGCAGCTCGTCGGGCCGGCGCACGGTGTTCCACTCGCCGTTGGCCACGAAGTAGTCGTCCACCAGCACCGTGCGCATGCCGGCCGACGAGGCGAGGTCGACCGAGGCGCCCACCGCGATCAGCACCGGCACCGTGTCGGCGGATGCGGCGGCCACGCACTTCTTCCCCACCTTGGTCACGTGGCAGACGTCGCCGTCCTTCTTGAGGCAGAAGCCCAGCGACTGGCGCCAGAAGAAGCTCTGGTTGTAGTAGGTGCAGCGCGTGTCGAGGCACAGGTTGCCGCCCAGCGTGCCCTGGTTGCGGATCTGCGGCCCCGCCACCTTCCCCGCCGCCTCGGCCAGCGCGGGCACGATGCGCCGCACCAGCGGGCTGCGTGCCACCGCGGTCAGCGTCTCGGCCGCGCCGATCACCAGCTGCGTGGCGGCGGGCGAGCCCTCGTCCACCGTGTTGCCACCCGCATCGCCCAGGGTGATGCCGTGCAGCTCGGCCACGCCCTTGAGCGCCACCAGGTGGCGCGGGGCGAACAGCCGATGCTTCATGTTGGGCATCAGGTCGGTGCCCCCGGCGATCGGCATGGCGTCGGGGTTCTCGCCGATCAGCGCGAGCGCGTCGGCGAGGGCGGTGGGGCGGTGGTACGTGTATTCGTGGAGCCGGAGCATCGCTTCCCCGCAATTGGAACGGTCGTTCGAAACGCGGGGGAAGATAGGAAGATCGCGGCGGGGAGACCAGACGCGAGCGTCGTCGGACGAGCCGTCGGGACGAGTCGTCGGACGAGAGAGGGCGCGGCGGGCGGAGATTTCGCACGGGCGGCTGAAGCCGCAAGCTACGACAATGGGAAGCCTCGCAAACTGCGCGAGGCTGTTCGTCGAAAGGGCTGGCGATTTCGCGAAGACGCCGCCCCCGCAGTCCGCGAAGGCGGACTTCCCGAAGTTCCAGCCGCCGGTTTCAACCGGCGGTGATGTCGGCGGTGATGTCGGCGGATGATATCGGCGGGATGACGTCGACGGATGGGATCGGCGGATGATGTGGGCGGATGATGTCGCCTGTGCCGGCCGCTCAGATCCGCGCGCCGAGCAGTTGCTGCAGCCGGTCGCGCCGCGAGCGCGAGAGGCGCAGCTCGGTGCCGTCGCGCATGATCACCACGTATTCGCCGTGGAAGAGCGGCTGGAGCTCCTTCACGCTGGCCAGGTTCACGATGGTGCTGCGGTGCACGCGGAAGAAGCGCCTGGGGTCGAGCCGCTTCTCCAGGTCGGCGATGGGCTCGCGCAGCACGTGCACCGCCGGGCCGGCGTGGATGCGCACCACGTAGTCCGACGCCTCGATCCAGTCGATCATCGCGGTGTCGAGCAGTGTCACGCGGTGGTTCTTCTTCACCACGATCCATTCGGCGAACCCCGCTGGCACTACGGACGGCGGCGCCTCCACCGCTGATGCGGAGGGCGAAGCCGTCGCGGCCGAGGGCGAGAGCAGGTGCGCCAGGCGCCCCGCCAGCTCGCGCACCCGCGCGTCGCCGATGCGGGCGCGGGCGCGGGCCAGGGCGCGGTGAAAGCGCTCGTCGTCGAACGGCTTGAGCAGGTAGTCGGCGGCGTTGGCGTCGAAGGCGCTCACCGCGTGCTCGTCGAAGGCGGTGACGAACACCACGGCGGGCGCGGCGGGGCCCAGCGTCTTCAGCACCTCGAAGCCGTCCATCTCTGGCATCTGCACGTCGAGGAAGACCAGGTCGGGCGCGGCGCCGCGGATGACCTCCACCGCTTCGGCCCCGTTCCCCGCCTCGCCCACGATCTCCACGCCGTCCACCGGGCTCAGCAGCACGCGCAGGGTGCGGCGCGCCAGCGGCTCGTCGTCCACGATGGCCACGCGCACGGCGGGCTGCGGCGCCGTCACGCGTCCTCCAGCGGCACGGCCACGGTCGCCACCGCGCCGCCATCCGGCCCCGCGGCAAGCTCGAACGCGTGGCGGCTTCCGTAGAGGTGCGCCAGCCGCTCGCGGGTGTTGGCCAGCCCGACGCCACGCCGTCGGTTGCCGCTTCCAGCAACGCTCGGCTTGAGGCCGGGCCCGTCGTCGGTCACGCGCAGGCGCAGCATCCCGTCCACCCGCGCCACATCCACGACCATGTTGCCGGCGGCGGCGCGCTTCTCCACGCCGTGGCGGATGGCGTTCTCCACCAGCGGCTGCAGGATCAGGTGCGGCACGCGCGTGTCGAGCGAAACGTCGGGCGCCACGCTGATGCGCACCTTCAGCCGGTCCTGGAAGCGGATCCCCTCCACGCTCAGGTAGTGGCGCACGAAGTCGAGCTCGTCGCGCAGCGGCACCTCCTGCGCGTCGCGGTTGCGCAGCGCCAGCCGCAGCAGGTCGCTGAGGCCCACCAGCATCTTGATGGCGCTCGCGTCTTCCTTCACCCGGATCAGCGACGCCACCGCGTGCAGGGTGTTGAACAGGAAGTGGGGATGGATCTGCATCTCCAGCGCCTGCAGCCGCGCCTGGAGAAGCTGGCGCTCGAGCACGGCCTCGCGCTCGCGGCGCTCGTTGAGCGCTCGGTAGTACTGCACCGCGTGGGCAATGCCCACCACGGCGGCGTAGCTGAACACGTTGATGAACAGCTTGGCGAAGAAGCGCTGCGCCAGCGTGCCCCGGAAGCCGCCCAGCAGCGGGCCCAGCACCACGTCGGCGCCCACGTCCAGCACCGCGAAGCCCAGCGCGAACGCGGCGTGCAGCGCCAGGTTGCGGGCGCGGTGGCCGCGCTCCAGTGGCCAGCGGGCGGAGAGCCAGAACATGGCCGGCGTGAACGCCGCCCACAGCCACATGCTCTCCATCGTCCACGCGACCTCCTTCGCCCCCGGCCCCGCGCGGTCGCCCACCAGCGAGCCCAGCCACCCCTGCGTGAGCGCGAACACCCCCACGAGCGTCCACGCCCCGAACGTCAGCCCCAGCTCGCCCCAGCGCACGCCCGCGCGAGCACGCGCCGCGACGGCCGACGCCGAGGGCGAATTCGGCGCGGACGCGTTGGATACGGTGGACTCGGCGGAGTCGTCCGCGGAAGACGCGGCCGGGGACGCGGCCGCCGGTGCGGGCTCGAGGACGGGCGCGAGGGCAGGGCTCATGCGGCGGCGGTGCTCTGCTCCGGCGGGAAGATCAGTGGGTGCGCGGGGTGGCCGCCAACGATACCAACGCCGCGGCGATGCGGTCAACCGGCGTGCGGCGAATTGCGGGCAGAGCGCGGCGAACGGCGCCGATGAGGCGGGAAGACGTAGAGGGGAGGGGCTTCGATCAGGGGAAGACAGCGACGGGCCGAGGTGAGCCACGCCGTGCCGACGTGCGGCGCGGCTCCCGCTTCGGCAGGGTGCGCGCGGCTCACTCCGGGGGTGACACCTGCGCATTCTCCGCGAACACCAGCGAGTCGCGCACGCGGGCGAAGAGCGTCTCTCGCGCGGCGAACTCGGAGTCGGCGTCCGCGAAGATCAGCACGTACATGACACCGTTCTTCACCGTGGCGTAGATCTCCGTCCGCGACTGGAGATCCCGCTGGACGAGGAGGGCACTCAGATATCCGGCCCGCTGCCCGGCCACCGTCCGGATCTCCCGCGTCACGTCGCGAAAGTCGGCCTCCCGGCCACGAATCGCGTTGGCCAGCAGGCCCAGCAGCAGCGAGTCGGAGCCCACAAGGGTGCTGGTCACGATCCGCCGCTGCTCGGCCCACGACACCGGCATGTCGGATCGTTTCACCGGCACCACGTCGCTCACCAGGAGGTGGACATACGCCGTTCCGCTGGCGGCGCTCAGCGTTTCACCCTGGATCTCCACCCGCACGGTGTTGGTGGCCCTGCCGGCCTGCACCTGGGCCTGCCGCGAGGCGGTCACGTCCTGCCGCTGGATCTGCCACCCCTGCGGCAAGCCGATGCGGTACGCCAGCGGTGAGCCGGTGTGTGCCACCAGCGGGGTGGACGCGCGAGAAGACTGGGCCGGCGCGGCAGACGCGCCGGCGAGCAGGACGGCAACGAGCGAAAGTGCGGACGAGAGTCGCATCAGATGAAGAGCCTTCGAAAGGTGGACAGCAGAACGAGGCAGCCTTTCCGTCGCCGCGGGGCAAATCACCTGCCACACGAACCCTGTCGACTGAGCCACGGACCGCTGGCAGCGCCGACGCAGTCGTCCCTCCCCCAGGTTGTTTTGGGGGAGGGACAGGCGAGGAACGAGCCAGGGAGAGGGCCCCCCGCGGGGCCCGCTCCCATCCTACCGCCCCATCCTACCGCGGCCGCGGCGGGCTCTGCGGCGCCGGGGCCGGCGCGGGAGCCGCGCCGCCGGTCAGCTCCTGCAGCCGCCGCGCGACCTGCGGGTTGTTGGGGTCCTTCGCCTGGGCCATGCGGAAGTGAACGATGGCCTTGTCGCGCTCGCCGCGGGCCAGGTACACCTCGCCCAGCTGGAACTCGATCTGCCCCGACTGCGGGTAGAATTCCGCGTTCAGCTCCAGCAGCGCGGCGGCTTCGGCCGTCTTCCCCTGCCCCGCCAGCGTCCGCGCCAGGTCGGTCAGGCTCCCCTCGCTGAAGTCGTAGCGGCCGCTGGCCATCTGCGTCTCACGCAGCTGGCGGTAGCGCGCCACGGCCGCCGGCGCGCCACCGCTGTCCAGCGCCGCCGTCAGCACGCGGCCCAGCGTGGTGGGCACCGGCAGGCCGCGGTGGCAGGTCACGCAGGTCACCGCCACCGGCGGGTCGTGCCGCTGGGCGAGACGCGGGAGCTGCTCCTGGTTGATGTTCCGCACCATCCGCATCATCACCCGCGCGTTGCGCTTCTCCACCTTGTCGTCGCTGGGGAAGTTGAAGCTCTCGCGCTGACCCGCGGGCACCTCGCGCTGCACGTGGCAGAAGCCGCAGCGCACCCCCAGCGCAGTGGAAAAGCCGCGCATGATGTTCAGCAGCGTGTCGCGCGGGATGTCCTTCGGCAGCACCTGCAGGTTCTGGAACGGCTCGGGCGTTTGCGCGGTGGCCGGGCGCGCGGCGAACAGCGCGGCGGCAGCCATGAATGCCAGGGCGAGCGAACGAGGTCGGCGCATGCGGATCGACCGGTGCACGGGGTGATTGGTCGTTGCCACGAGAGTTTTCCGAGAGATGCATGCGCCGCGCCCGCGCACACGAGATCCGTCACGTGGGGACGGAGAAGGGACGCGAGACGCGGCGAGGGAGGCCCTCGTCCGCCCAGACGGATCCGTGGCCGTCCACAAGCCCGGCGGCCCTGGATTTCTGCCTGTCACGACGGCGCACTCTGATACGTTGTCGTCAGCATGGCTGCACCTTTTCGTTTTGCTTGGCACTCTCCTGTCCCTCCTCATACGCCTCGAGGTGCCATGCGCGCCGCACCCGCATCCCCACACCGCATCCGCCGCCTGGCGCTCGCCACGGCGCTGGCGTTCGTGCCCGCCGCCGCCGCCGCGCAGGCCGACTCCACCAGCATCCTGCGGGTGGCCATCCGCGCCGAGGAGGGCGGGGCGCCGGTGGCCGGCGCGCGCGTGGAGTTGCAGGGGCTGCACCTGGCGGCCAACACCGACGCGGGCGGCGTGGCGCGGATCGCCGGGGTGCCGCCGGGGCCGGTGCTGGTGGAGATCCGCAAGCTGGGCTTTGGCGCCGAGCACTTTCCGCTGGTGGTGCACGCGCGCGACACCCTGAGCGTGGAGGTGGACCTGCAGACCGTGGCGGTGCGGCTGGCCGGGGTCACTGCCACCGCGCAGTTCAGCCGCGGGCTGCGCGAGTCGGGCTTCTTCCAGCGCAAGACCATGGGCATCGGCGCCTACGCGCTGCGCACCGAGTGGGAAGGCCGCGGGCGCCTGGCGTTCGGCGACGTGGTGCGGCGGATGCGCGGGATCCGCGTGGGGTTGACGGCCGACGGCCGGTCGCTGCTGGTTCCGTCTCGCCCCGCCGCGTCGCTGAGCGGCTGCGCGGGGGTGCAGATCTACGTGGACGGCGTGCAGCTGCACGTGGACGGGAAGTACGACGACGTGAACAACCTGGTTCCGCTGGCGGAAGTGGAAGCGGTGGAGACCTATGCGGGCCCGTCGGAGATCCCTCCGCAGTACAACGCCACCGGCTCGGCCTGCGCGGTGGTTCTGGTCTGGCGCCGGGCGTGAGATCTCCATTCGTGTCACATCCTCGGCAGCCAGACCGGCGTCGGACCCGTCCGGGCGTCCGGCTCGTCATCGTCCGGCGGAGCGATCCGGCCCCGTCGTCGATGCCATGGAGATCGCCCTGTCTCGGCCTGATGTTCGTCGTGCGCGACGAGAGCACTTCATCCTCATCCCCCGTACTGCCGTGACCCCTCGCTCCATTCTCCGCCTCCGCTCGCTGCTGGTGCTCGCCGCGGCGGTCTCCTCGCTCCCCGCCGCGGCCGCCGCGCAGGCGGACGCCCCCGGCACGCTGCGGGTGATCGTCCACGCGCACGAGGGCGGCGCGCCGCTGCGGGGGGCGCGCGTGGAGCTGATGGGCGCCCGCGTGGCGGCGAACACCGACAGCACCGGGGTGGCGCGGCTGGCCGGGGTGCCGGCCGGGCCCACCATCGTGTCGGTGCACAAGATGGGCTACGGCGACGAGCGTTTTCCGCTGGCCGTGCCGGCGGGCGACACCCTGGCGGTGGAGGTGGACCTGGAGAGCCAGGCCGTGCGGCTGGCCGAGGTGAGGGCCACGGCCATGCACAGCCGCGCGCTGGCCGATGCGGGCTTCTTCCAGCGCCAGCGCACGGGCCAGGGCAGCTACGCGATGCGCGTGGACTGGCAGGGCCGCGGGCGCCTGCAGTTCACCGACGTCATCCGGCGGATGCGCGGCATCCGCGTGGCGCGAACCAGCGAGGGCAACACGGTGCTGGTGCCGTCGCGCGGCGGCATCTCGCTCAGCAGCATGTGCAGGGGCATCCTCCTCTTCGTGGACGGCGTGCGGGTGGACGTGGACAGCAGGTACGACGACGTGAACGACCTCGTTCCGCTGTCGGAGATGGAGGCGGTGGAAACGTACGCGGGGCTGGGGACGATCCCCCCGCAGTTCAACGAGACGGGCTCGGCGTGCGGCGTAGTGCTCGCCTGGCGCCGCCGGACGTAGCACGCGCGGGGAGCCGAACCCGCCGGCCGACGGTTGCACGCCGGCTCGACCGCTGGTGCCGGCCGCGCGGCCCCGCGTCGTCCATCTTCCGTTTGCGCGCTCGCGATGCCATTATTCGCGCGATATGATCGCCGCGCCTTCCCCGGCCCGGCGCACGCAATCCCTCTTCGTCCTCGCGTTTTCGTGATGCCGCCCTCTCACCCCCTTCGCTGGCCAGTGGCGCTGGCCGCCGCGCTCATGGCGCTCCCCACCGCGGCCGCGGCGCAGAGGAGCGACGCGCCGAGCATCGTGCGGGTGACCGTGCGCGCGGAAGAGGGCGGCGCTCCGCTGCCCGGCACGCACGTGGAGCTGATCGGCGCCTTCATCGCGGCCAACGCCGACAGCACGGGGGTGGCACGGCTGTCGGGGGTGCGTCCCGGCCCCACCATCGTGTCGATCCACAAGCTGGGCTACGGCGACGAGCGCTTCACGCTCAACGTGCCGCCGGGCGACACGCTGTCCATCGACGTGGACCTGCAGAGCCAGGCGGTGCGGCTGGCGGCGGTGCGGGCCACCGCCACGCACAGCCGGGTGCTGGCCGAGTCGGGGTTCCTCGAGCGTCAGCGGCACGGCATCGGCAGCTACGCCACGCGCACGGAGTGGGAGGGCCGTGGCCGGCTCAACTTCAGCGACGTGATGCGGCGGATGCGCGGCATCCGCGTGGCGCGCACCGCGGACGGGCGCACGCTGCTCACGTCGGGGCGCGGCAACATTTCGATGAGCAGCATGTGCTCGGGCGTGCTGCTGTTCGTGGACGGCGTGCTGATGAACGTGGACGGCCGCTACGACGACATCAACCTGCTGGTGCCGGTGTCGGAGCTCGAGGCGGTGGAAGCGTATGCGGGCCCGGCCGAGATCCCGGCGCAGTACAACCAGACGGGCTCGGCGTGCGGCGTGGTGCTGGCCTGGCGCCGCGGCGCTCGCTGAGCGGCGAAGCGCGCGAGGATCATCACCGGTTTCCGATTTCGCTCCGGATCATCAACGAAGCCTCGCCGCCGGCGGGGCTTCGTCGCGTTCGGGAGGATGGGGCGCACGGCCGCGGCATCCGGCACGCCGGGCGAATGAATTCGCGGCAACAACGGCACAAAGTCCGCCTTCGCGGACTCCCATGCCGAGATCCGTGCATGTGGGAGGTCATCACGCCGAAGGCTGATTCATCCGCCGGTTGAAACCGGCGGCTGGAACTTCGGGAAGTCCGCCTTCGCGGACTGCTCGCCGCCGTCGTCTCGTACCCGCGCCTTCCACGCAGATGCGGACGCAGCAGCCTCGCGCGGTTTGCGAGGCTTCCCGTTGTCGTTGCTGCGGATTCCATCCGCCGGGTGGCAGGCGGCGTCACGAAATCTCAAGATCAGCGCAGGAATCGTTCATGGCTGAAGCATTCCCCCTTGTGCGCGCGTGGAGCGGCGCGCAAGCTTAGCCGCATGCGCATCCGAACGATTCCTGCCGCCGCGCTGCTCGCGCTGGCCCTGCTCCCCGCCGTGCCCCTGGCCGCCCCCGCGCAGGAGGGCATCGGCGAGTACCGCGGCGCCACGGCGCTGGGCTTGAGCCTGCGGCGTCTGGGCACCTCCAAGCGCGTGCTGATGATCGGCGCGCACCCCGACGACGAAGACACGCAGCTGCTGGCCGGGCTGGCGCTGGAGCAGGGGGCCGACGTGGCCTACCTGTCGCTCACGCGCGGCGAGGGCGGGCAGAACGGCATCGGCCCCGAGCTGCACGAGGCGCTGGGGCTGCTGCGCACCGAGGAGTTGCTGGCCGCCCGCCGCGTGGACGGCGCGCGCCAGTTTTTCACCCGCGCCTACGACTTCGGCTTCAGCAAGAGCGCCGACGAGGCGTTCCGCCATTGGCCGCGCCAGGAGCTGCTGCGCGACGTGGTGGGGGTGATCCGCCTGTACCGCCCCGACGTGGTGGTGGCCGTGTTCAGCGGCACCCCGCGCGACGGCCATGGCCAGCACCAGGTGAGCGCTATCGTGGCACGCGAGGCGTTCGACCTGGCGGGCGACGCCACGAAGTTCCCGGAGCAGGTGGCCGCCGGGCTGCGGCCCTTCACGCCGGCCAAGTACTACCGCTCGCTGCGCGGCCGCGCCGACAGCGCCACGGTGCGCATCGCGCTGGGCAACCTCGACCCGCTGGTGGGCCGCTCGCCCTTCCAGCTGGCCATGGCCAGCCGCTCGCGCCACCGCTCGCAGGACATGGGCGCCCCCGAGCCCGCGGGGCCTCGCTGGGGCTACCTGATGCGCGTGGTGCCCGCCGCCACCGGCCCCGAGCCCTCCATCTGGGCGGGGATCGACACCACGGTGGGTGGGCGCACGCTGTCGCCCTCGCGCGCCGCGCACCCGCTGGAGCGCGCGCTGGTGAGCTACACCCTGCTGCTGGACAGCGTGGCCCAGCGCGCGCGGGTGCTGGAGCCCGAAGGGCTGGTGAGCGAGCTGGCCGCGGCGCTGCGCGTGCTGGCCGACCCGGAGCCGCTGCGCGAATCGGCCGGGCGCCTGGTGGACCGCGACGCCGCCCGCTTCCTGGTGGAGAACGAGACGCGCGACGCCCAGACGGCGCTGGCGCTCGCCGCCGGGCTGGTGCTGGACGCCACGGCCGATGCGGCGCGGATCGTTCCCGGGCAGGAGACCGGTGTGACGGTGTCGCTGTGGAACGGCGGCACGCGCCCCGTGACCGTGGCCGCGCTGGAGCCGCGTCTGCCGGAAGGGTGGACGGCGGTCGCGGCCGACTCCACGCCGTTGCCGTCGGGGCCGCTGGCGGCGGGCGCGGTGGCCACGCGGCGCTTCCGCGTGCGCGTGCCGGCGGGTGCCCGGCCCACCGAGCCGTACTTCCTGCGCCAGCCGCGCGACGGCGACCTGTACCGCTGGCCGGGCGACTGGAGCGTGCAGTCGCGCCCCTTCGAGCCCGCGCCGGTGCGGGCCGTCGCGCGCGTGACGGTGGCCGGTGCGGACGTGCCGCTGGAGCGCGAGGCCACCTTCCGCGAGGTGGACCCGCGCCAGGGCGAGCTGCGCCTGCCGGTGATGGTGGTGCCCGCGATGTCGGTGGCGCTCGAGCCCGAGGCCAGCATCCTCCCGCTGGGCGCCGCCGTGCAGCGCCCGCTGCGCTTCCGCGTGCGCTTAGCGGCGGCGGGCGGCGCGCCGGTGGCGGGCACCTGGCGGGTGCAGGTGCCGCAGGGGTGGTCGGCGCAGCCCGCGGCCGGCCGGCTCACGCTGGCGCCCGGCGAATCGCGCGAGGTGGAGGTGGCCGTCACCGCGCCCGCCGGGGTGCGGCCGGGGAACGTGCCGGTGTCGGCGCGGTTCGAGAGCGAGGCGGGGGTCGCGTACGACCGCGGCGTGCAGGTGGTGGACTATCCCCACGTGCGGGCGCGGCCGCTGTACCACGACGCGACCAGCCTGGTGCGTGCGTTCGAGGTGCGGGTGCCGGCGGGGCTGCGGGTGGCCTACGTGGAGGGCGCGGGCGAGGCGGGCCCCGACATCCTCCAGCAGATCGGCATCACCCCGTCGGTGCTCACCGCCGATTCGCTCGCGGGGGGCGACCTTTCGAAGTACGACGTGATCGTCACCGGCATCCGCGCCTACGAGGTGCGGCACGATCTGGGCGCCGCCAACCCGCGGCTGATGGAGTACGTGCGCCAGGGCGGCACGCTGATCGTGCAGTACAACAAGTACGAGCTGGTGGAGGGGCACTTCACCCCCTTCCCCATCACCATGGCCAGCCCGCACGACCGGGTGACCGACGAGACGGCGCCGGTGCGCATCCTGGAGCCCGCGAGCCCGGTGTTCACCACCCCCAACCGCATCACCGAGGCCGACTGGCAGGGCTGGGTGCAGGAGCGCGGCCTCTACTTCGCCCATACCTGGGACCCGGCCTACACGCCGCTGCTGGAGATGGCCGACCCCGGCGAGGCCCCCATGCGCGGCAGCATGCTGATCGCCAAGTACGGCCAAGGCACCTACGTCTACACCGGCGTCGCCTTCTTCCGCCAGCTCCCCGAGGGCGTGCCCGGCGCGTGGCGCCTGTTCGCGAACCTGCTGGCGCTGGGAGCACACACCGGCGGCTGAAGCCGCAGCGGCCGCAGCAACAACCACGGGAAGCCTCGCAAACAACGCGAGGCTGTTCGGCGACTGGGCTGGGGATTTCGCGATGGAACCGACGCCCGCAGTCCGCGAAGGCGGACTTCCCGAAGTTCCAGCCGCCGGTTTCAACCGGCGGACGAAATCGGGCGGACTGACCCGGGCCGCGATCGACAGACGGCATCACTCAGGTGATTCGGCCGGCCGAGGCTAACCCAGCCGCCCGCTCCGATGCCGACGCAGCAGTCCGCGAAGGCGGACTTCGTGCCGTTGTTGCCGCGAATTCATTCGCCTGGCAAGCCGGTTCGGTAGATTCCATCGTCAACACGGCCGGTCTCTTTCACCCGAGCCCCGGCGGCACGACACACCAGCAACGCACCCGATGTCCATCGAGACCACCGACCAGCTCGAGGCGCTGAAGCGCGCCGGCCGCATCGTCCGCCTCATCCTGGAGCGCATGCGCGGCGCGGTGAAGGCGGGCGTCACCACCGCCGAGCTCGACCGCATCGGCAGCGAGGTGATGCGCGGGCACGGCGCGCGCTCGGCGCCCAGGCTCGTCTACGGCTTCCCCGCCGACACGCTGATCAGCGTGAACGACGCGGCGGTGCACGGCATCCCCGGCCCGCGCGTGCTGTGCGACGGCGACCTGGTGAAGCTGGACGTGACGGTGGAGAAGGACGGCTTCATGGCCGACGCCGCAGTCACCGTCGCCGTGGGCGACGTGCCCGAGCACCGGCTGCGGCTGATCGCGGCGGCCCGCGCGGCGTTCGCCCGGGCGATGGAGGTGGCGCGGCCGGGCGTGCGCGTGAACGAGCTCGGCCGCGCCATCGAGGCCGAGGTGCACAGCCGCGGGCTGCAGGTGGTGCGCGAGCTCGCCGGCCACGGCATCGGCCGCACCATCCACGAGCCGCCCAGCGTGCCCAACTACTTCGATCCGATGGGCCGCGCCACCCTGCGCGAAGGGATGGTGATCGCGGTGGAGCCGATCGTGGCCGAGCGTTCGGGGCGGATGATGGAAGATGCCGATGGCTGGACCCTGCGCACCCGCGACGGCGGCTACACCGCGCACTACGAGCACACCGTCGTCATCACCCGCGGCAAGCCGCTGCTCCTCACCGCGGCCTGATCGGCGATCTGGCAGATGCACATCCCCGTTGGACGTCGTCCCGAACGCCGCCGCCGCGAACGAACCGCTTTCGTACGACCGTCCGGCGGCGGCCGAAGGAATCATCGTCGCGGCGGGATCGGGGGCCGGATGGATCGACATCTGCCGAACGCAGTAAGCGCATGACGCCGCCGCAGATCTTCGCCCTGCTCGTGGCGCTGGCCGTCATCATGGCGATCGCGAGGATGCGCGGCGGCGGGCTGAAGCTGCCCAAGCGCCGGGTGCGGCACGACGACCTGGGCGCGCAGATCGCCGCCGACTTCGCGCCGGCCGAGCGCGCCGAGGCACGCGCGCTGGTCGATTCCGTGCTCGCCCACGCCCGGCCCGACGACCAGAAGCGCCTGTGGCGCACCGTGCTCGACGGCACGCGCGGCAACCTTCCCAAGCTGCGGAAGGTGGCGCCCAAGGCCATCGAATCGCTCGAGAAGCTGTACCGGCTCTTCGGCGACACGCCCGGCGAGGAACTGAAAACGGAATGACGGAAATCCATCCAACGCGGGATGCAATGCGCATCATCAAACGAGTCCTGACGCCGCTGGCGCTCGCCGCCCTGGCCGCCTGCGGCGATGGCGACGGGCGCCAGGTGCTCACCATCTACTCGCCGCACGGGCGCGAGATGCTGCAGGCGTTCGAGAAGAAGTACGAGGCGCTGCACCCCAACGTGGACGTGCAGTTCCTGGACATGGGCAGCCAGGAGGTGCTCGACCGTCTGCGCAGCGAGCGCGCCAACCCCCAGGCCGACGTGTGGTGGGGCGCCCCCGCGCAAACCTTCGAGGACGCCGCGCGCGACTCGCTGCTGGAGCGCTCGAGCCCCAGCTGGGCCCGCGCGCTGCCGGCCGACGCCAAGAGCCCGCTGGGCTTGTGGTACGGCACGTATCTGACCCCCGAGGTGATCGCCTACAACAGCGCCGCCATCCCCGCCGCGCAGGCGCCGAAGGACTGGGACGAGGTGCTGGACCCGAAGTGGAAGGGAAAGGTGCTGATCCGCGACCCCATGGCCAGCGGCACCATGCGCGCCATCTTCGGCATGGTGATGTACCGCGGGATCCAGGCGGGACACGACACCGCCGCGGGGTACGACTGGCTGCGCCGTCTGGACGGGCAGACGCGCGAATACGTGCTGAACCCCACCATGCTCTACCAGAAGCTGGCGCGGCAGGAGGGGCTGATCACGCTGTGGGACCTGCCCGACATCGAGGCGCTGAAGGCCAAGGGCCAGGCTTTCCCCATCGACTACGTGCTGCCCAGCAGCGGCACGCCCGTGCTGGTGGACGCCGTGGCGATCGTGAAGGGGACGAAGAACCCCGAGCTCGCCCGCGAGTTCGTGGAGTGGGTGGGCGGCCCCGGCGTGATCCCCGCCGCGCGCGAGTTCTTCCGCCTCCCCGCGCGCCGCGACGTGCCGGCCGACTCGCTGCCGCCGGGCCTGCGCGCCGTGCAGGCCCGGCTCAAGCCCGAGCCGCTGGACTGGGCGATGCTGCAGCAGCGGACGCCCGAGTGGATGCGGTATTGGGACGAGCACGTGCGGGGGAAGGGGCCGCGGTGAGGACCCTCGTGGACACGACCCTCATTCCGGTGCCGCGGTGTTCACCGGCGGATGAATCCGCAGCAACGACCACGGGAAGCCTCGCAAACTGCGCGAGGCTGCTCCATAGCGAGGCCGGCCACCGCGCACGACCGCCCGTCCCCGCAGTCCGCGAAGGCGGACTTCCCGCCCTTTCAGCCCCGGGTTTCAACCCGGGGCACCCGGCGGGCTGCACGATGCTCCACCCCTCCGAACCGATGCCGACGCGCGAGTCCGCGAAGGCGGACTTCGTGCCGTCGTTGCCGCGAATTCATTCGCCTTTGCCTGACCGAAGCCCCGCTCGCCGGCCCTTCAGCCACTCCACGACCATCCCCTCCGCGCCCGGCCAATGCTCCGCCTCGAATCGCTGACCCGCCGCTTCGGCGAGACCGTCGCGGTGGACGCGGTGTCGCTGGAGGTGGCCCAGGGCGAGTTCCTGACGCTGCTGGGCCCCAGCGGCTGCGGAAAGACCACCACGCTGCGCATGATCGCCGGCTTCGAGCACCCCACGTCGGGCCGCGTCGTCATCGCGGATCGTGAGGTGACGGCGCTCAAGCCGCAGAAGCGCGACGTGGGGATGGTGTTCCAGAACTACGCGCTCTTCCCGCACCTGGACGTGTGGGACAACGTGGAGTTCGGCCTGCGCTCGCGCGGCGTGTCGCGCGCGGATGCACGGCCCAAGGTGGAGCGCGCGCTGGCGCTGGTGGAGCTGGAGGGCTACGGCAAGCGGAAGGTGCAGGCGCTCAGCGGTGGCCAGCAGCAGCGCGTGGCGCTGGCCCGCGCGCTGGCCCCCGAGCCGCCGCTGCTGCTGCTCGACGAGCCGCTGTCCAACCTCGACGCGGCGCTGCGCGAGCGCACCCGCGACGAGCTGCGCGCCCTGCTCAAGCGGCTGGGGATGACCGCCGTCTTCGTCACGCACGACCAGGAAGAGGCGTTCGCGCTCTCCGACCGCATCGCCGTGATGAACCGCGGCGTGCTGCAGCAGCTGGGCACCCCCGAAACGCTGTACGCGGCGCCGGTGAACCCCTTCATCGCCGCGTTCCTGGGCCGCGCCAACTTCCTCCCTGCCACGGTGGAAGGCGCGGACGGCGACGCCCTCGCCTGCCGCGTGGCCGCGGGCCCCGTCTGGCGCGCGCACGCGGCCCCGGGCGTTGCATCCGCGCCGGGGGCGGCGGTGAGCCTGATGGTGCGCCCCGAGCAGCTGCGCATCATCCCGGGCACCGCGGCGGACGATGCGCTGCGCGGGCGCGTGCTGGACCGCCGCTTCGCCGGGGCGCTCTCGTTCTACCGCGTGCAGATCGACGGCGGCCCCGAGCTGCTGGTGCAGGGCGCAGCGAGCGACGCATCGCCCGGCGACGCGGTGCGCGTGGGGCCCGCCACAGGCGCGAACGTGCTTGCGTTCGCGCCCGAGCGGGCCCCCGTGACGGCGCTGGATCCATCGATCTAGAAAACCCGCGCCACCGGCGGTCACCGGCGGCGCGGGTACATCGGCGCTACGCGATGCCTGCGTCGCCGCCGCAGGTCTCTGCGTCGGGATCGCTGGTGGGATCGGTCTTGCACGTCTCGAAGCACGCCGTGCCGCGGCCGATGCCGGCGAAGGCCGCGAGCGCGGGGGTGGCCTCGAAGGTTTCCACCTTGAGGGATGCGGGGTCGAGCGGGCTCTTGTTCATTCGTGTCTCCGGTGTGTGGTTGGTATGGGTGTCTGCGCGGGCCTTGATGGTGGCCCGCGGGTCGCGACAGCCGAGGTTCAGCAGCCGCGCGCCGCCTGGCGCCGATGCGAAAGGGCGGCGCTATCCCTCCGGCACGGGCAGGCACTCCGACGCGTAGGGGTCGCAGGTCCAGCCGACGCGGGTGTAGTTGCAGCCGCACGAGCAGGTGGAGCCGCAGGTGTAGCCGCACGTGTACCCGCAGCTCGCCGCGGCCGTGGGCGCCGGGCCGCACGGGTCGATGCTCAGGTCGGGCTCGCACGGTGCGTCGATGCACGTATCCCAGGTGCCGTGGCCGCGCACGGTTCCGGCTCCCTGCCCGGCATCGGCGGGCGTGAAGGTTTCCACGCATAGCGCGTCGGGGTCCAGCTTCAGCTTGCGCATCGTTGCTCTCCAGGGGGCAGGGAAGATGATGGCGGCGTCACCCGTCGAGACAGATGGGCTTCTCGCCCGTCCAGCAGGGGTAGCAGGTGCCGTCGCACGATTCGGCGCAGGTCTCGTAGGCCTCGGCGCAGGTGGCGCAGGTGGGCAGCACCTCCGAGGGGCCGGTGCAGTGATCGTTGCCGGTCATGTGGACTTCGTCCTCCACTCCCACGGCACCCCCGCGCCACCCCGCAGGCGCGTCCACCTGGAACGTGTCGACTTCCAGGGCGTCGGTACGAAGGCGGAATTTCTGCATGGCGGTGCCTCTTCTGGCGAGGGCGTGGAGTGACGACCGGACGGGTGCGGCCGGTGCTACTGGGTGCAGGGCCCCTCGGTGGGGCAGCCGAACGTGCACTCGCAGTTCGTCACGCAGAGGGTCATCCCCGTGGCGGGCGGACAGGTGCGGGTCGGCGCGTGGGCGTCGACGGTGCCGCGGGCCGACGAGGCCGCGCCGCCCGGGGCGAACGACTCCACGTTCAGGGTCTCGATCTCGAGGCGGATCTTGTGCATCGGGGAGCGCTCCGGGTGGCGGTGGTGGGACCGGCCGTGTCGCCCGGCCGGCCCCGGGGAGATCAGCCCAGCTGGATGGTGCAGGGCGCGATGCTGGGACAGCCCAGCGTGCAGTCGCAGTTGGTCTCGCAGAAGGTCATCCCCGTGGCGGGGGGACAGTTGCGCGTGCCCAACCCCTGGGCGTTCACGGTCCCGCGGAGGCCCGACGCCTCGTCGCTGGGGGCGAACGACTCCACGCCCAGGGTCTCGACGTCCAGGCGGATCTTGCGCATCGAGGTGGCTCCTGTGGAAAAAGAGGATTCGGCGAGGCGCCGGTGATTGCGTCAAAGCTAATCTTTCAGGTCAGGATCCGTAAGATCGTACGGCATCGGCGGATTGGAATCTTTCGCGCGGGCGGGCGGCGCCGCGAGATCCGGCGGCGGCGTCGGGACTGACTCATCACGAGGGACGGACGAGTGGCGGACGAACGGCGGGGCGGGCGCGGAGTGTGGGTGCTGGCGGGGATCGTGGTCGTGATCCTCGTGTGGCTGGTGCTGTATCCCAACCTCTTCGTGCTGGGCGACAGCTTCATGGACGCGGGACATGCCACGGGCCGGCACTACGCGCGCTTCTTCGGCAGCGCGGCCGAGCTGCGCGCGCTTTGGAACAGCGTGTGGATCTCGCTCGCGAGCGTGGTCCTTTCGGCGCTGGTGGGGGTGCCGCTGGCCTTCCTCTTCTCGGGGCGTGACTTCCCCGGCCGGCGGCTGCTGGGCGGGCTGGCGTCGATGCCGGTGCTGCTGCCGCCGCTGGTGGGCACCATCTCGTTCATGTTCCTCTACGGCGAGACCGGCTTCCTCACCCGCGCCGTGCAGACGCTCCTGCGGATGGACCACGCGCCGTGGCGGCTGGACGGCGCGTGGGCGGTGCTGCTGGTGCACGCGTACACCATGTACGTCTACTTCTACCTGTTCGTCAGCGCGGGGCTGGCGCGGCTTGACGCGGGCTACGCCGAGGCGGCCGCCGCGCTGGGCGCCGGCCGCTGGACCACGCTGCGCCGCGTGACGCTGCCCATGCTGGGCCCCGCGCTGGGCGGCGCGTCGCTGCTGGTGTTCATGACGTCGATGGCGTCGTTCAGCGCGCCCTACGTGTTCGGCGGCGGCTTCCGCGTGCTCACCACGCAGCTATACGCCAGCAAGCTCAACGGCGAGAACGGCTTGGTGGCGGTGGAAGCCGTGGTTCTCGCGCTCGTCTCCCTCGCGTTCCTCATCCCCCTGCAGCGCTACGAGGCCGCGCGCGAATACACCGGCGCGTCCAAGGGGCTGGCCGCGGGGCAGCGCACGCCGTCGCGGCGCGGGTGGCTGCTCACCCTCGCCGCGTCCGCGTTCGTCCTGTTCCTGCTGCTGCCGCACCTCACGGTGCTGCTGGTTTCGTTCGTGCCCGAGGGCACGTGGACCACGCAGGCGTTCCCGCCCGTCTACAGCGCCGAGCCGTACCGCCGCATGTTCGCGGGCGGCGAGCAGCTGCGGCCGGTGATCAACTCGCTGCGCATGGCCACCATCGCGACCATCGCGAACGTGGCCTTCGCGTTCGCGGCGGCGTACCTGCTGGCGCGCACACGGGTGCGGGCGAAGGGGCTGGTCTCCGCGCTGGTGGCGCTGCCGTGGGCGCTGCCGGGCACGGTGCTGGCGGTGGCGCTGGTCTCCACCTTCAGCGTGAACCGGCCGCTGGCGGGGCGCTTCGTGCTGGTGGGCACCTTCGCCATCCTCCCGCTGGCCTACTTCATCCGCAACATCCCGCTTGTCACGCGCGCCGCGCTCTCCTCGTTCCGCCAGTTCGACCCATCGCTGGAGGAAGCCGCCGCGTCGCTGGGCGCGGGGCAGGTGACCACCATGCGCCGCGTGGTGCTGCCGCTGGTGTTGCCGGGGCTGATGGCGGGCGCGCTGCTGGCGTTCGTCACCGCGCTGGGCGAGTTCGTCGCCTCGATCCTCCTCTACACCAACCGCACGCGCCCCATCAGCATCGAGATGCTGTCACAGCTGCGCGCCTTCGACTTCGGCGGCGCCAGCGCGTACGGGGTGCTGCTGATCATCCTGGTGGCGCTGGTGTTCGCGTCGGGGTACCGGAACGTGGTGTCGGGAGGGTAGGCCGGGGGCGTCGGACGGGTCGGACGCGATGGATCGGAGGCGACGGCACGGCATCGAGGTGCGCACCTCTGTCGATCCTCGCGGATGCGCCGGCCCCGCGAAGCCCTCACCCTGGCTCGTTCCTCGCCTGTCCCTCTCCCCAAAACAGCCGGGGAGAGGGACCTGAGGCGCTTCGCGCCGGCTGGGTCGGCGTGGGGGAAAGCCCGTCGTTCTCGGCGGAAGCTGCGAGCGACAGGGACCGCTAGCGAGCTGGAGCTGTGTAGGTGTCGCGGCGACTCCTTCGCCATTCCAGACCCTCACGATAGTTCGGGAGGATGAAAGGACACCTCGGCACGAATGGACTCAGCCGTCGAGCCTCGCGCAGTTTGCGAGGCTTTTCGTAGTTGTTGCTGCGGCTTCAGCGCCCGGTTCACCCACCCGTCCCGATCCGCCCTCCTCGCGCGTCCTCATTTGTGGTGCCGTACGCGCTGGCGCGCGGGATGCGGCAACTGGAGTGATGAACCATCACGCCCTGGTCGGCCGATGAAACGTACCCTGCTGCTCGCCTTGGCCCTGCTCGCCGGCGCCGCGTCTTCTGCACGCGCGCCTGCACAGGCCGCGCGTGCCGATCTCACGTCCGCGCAGTCGTCGTCCGTGCAGCGCGCCGACTCGGTGCGCGTGCTGCGCGGCGCGCGGCAGGCGCAGGCGGCCTTCGAGCGGGTGCGCTTCGGGCGGTTGCCGTGGTCCAACGAGAGCGGGCTGGGCGGGCAGTGCGACGAGCGGATCGGGCGCTTCTGCATCTGGAAGACCGACACCGAGGACGACTGGCGAGCCCCGCCCGACCACCCCGAGGTGACGCGCGCCCGCGACACGCTGATCGCGCAGCTCGCCCGCGCCGCCGCCGTCACCCCGGGCGACGCGTGGGTGGCCGGGCAGCGCGTGCGCTACCTGGTGGAGGCCGGCCGGATGCCCGACGCCGTGCGCGCCGCCCGCGGCTGCCGCGCCGAGGCATGGTGGTGCCGCGCGCTGGAGGGCTACGCGCTGCACTTCGCACGCGACTACACGGCCGCCGAGGGGGCCTTCACCGCCGCCGTGGCGGCCATGCCCGCCGCCGAGCGCCGCGAGTGGGAGGCGCTGTCGCCCGTGCTTGTGGAGAGCGACGCGCGGGCGCTGCGCCGCATGGACACCGCCACGCGCACCGCGGCGCTGCGGCGGCTGTGGTGGCTGGCCGACCCGTTCTGGATGGACGCGGGGAACGACCGCAAGACCGAGCACTACGCGCGCCTGGTGGCCGACCGCTTCCAGGACCGCGCGCGGACGACGGAGGGGCTGTTCTGGGCCGACGACCTGCGCGAGATCCTGGTGCGCTGGGGGCAGCCCACCGGGTGGGAACGGGTGCGCCCGCAATTCCACGTGGCCGGCCCGGCCAGCGTGGTCACGCACTACTCGCCCAGCTTCGAGTTCATCCCGTCACTCGCGATGGCGCGCCAGCCGCTGGCGATCGAAGCGGCCGACTGGAAGACCGACGAGAAGACCGGCCACTCGCTCTACGCCCCGCCCGGCGTGCGCCGTCTCATCCCGCTGCCCTACCAGGTGGCCGTGTTCCCGCGTGGCGCCAGCGTGGAGGTGGTGGCCGCGTTCGCCATGCGCCCCGACAGCCTGCCGCGCTCGCCCACGCTGGATGCCGGGCTGGTGCTGATGCGCGCGCCCGATGCGGCGCCGGTGACGCGCGCGGCGCGCGTGGCCGGCACCCGCGGCGTGTTCCGCGCCACGGCGGCGCCCGAATCGGCGATGGTGAGCATCGAGGCGCGCGAGCCGGTGAGCGAGCGGGCGGCTCGCGCGCGCTTCGGCATGGACCTGCGGCGGCCGGCGGCGAACGGCGTGGCGATCAGCGACGTGCTGCTGCTGGAGGAGCCGGGTGCGCGTCCCAAATCGCTGGACGAGGCGGCGGCGCTGGCGCGCGGCAGCACGCGCTTCCAGGCGGGCGAGCGGATGGGAGTGTACTGGGAGGTGTACGGTCTGGAGGGGCGCGCCGACAGCGTTACCTTCTCCGTGGCGCTGGCGCGGCGGCCCACCGGCGGGATCCGGCGCGCGGTGGAGAGCATCGGCCTGGCCCGCACCGTCGCCCCCGTGCGCCTGCGCTGGGACGAGGCGGCGCCCGCCGTGGCCATCGCCCCGCGCTCGCTGGGCATCTCCCTCCCCCGCCTCCCGCCCGGCGCCTATGTGCTGGAGGTCGCCGTCCGCACCCGCACCGGCGCCTCCGCCTTCACCCAGCGTGAGATCGAAGTCACGCGGTGAGATCCGCGAGGGCGAAGATCACCGGCGGCTGGAAGCCGCAGCAACAACTACGGGAAGCCTCACGAAACAGCCGTGAGGCTGGTCGGCGTGGAGCCCGGCCGTAACGCCGGTCGTCGGAATTCCGCATCGGCATCGTCGTCGTTGCCGTCACCTCCCCCAGTCGGTTTTGGGGGAGGTCGAAAAACGCGGACAGCAGTACCGTCCGCGTTTTTCGGGTGGGGGCCCCTGACCGCCGTGCCGCAATCGTCCTCCGCCATCCCGCCAAACTCCTCCTTTTCCCAACCCAGTCCTAGTGCGAGCGCGCAACAGCGCGTAGGATTGCAGCGACCCAACACTCACAATCCCGTACGTTCGCACCTCTTGCACTTCGCCGTCGCGATGGACCTCACTCCGCCTACGCTCGCGGGCCGCCACGTGCGCCTTGTCCCGCTCACGCTCGAGCACGTGCCCGCGCTGTGGGAGGTGGCGAACGACGACGACATCTGGAGGTGGACGCTGAGCCAGATCCGCAGCGAGCACGACATGCTCCGCTACGTGCAGGCCGCGCTCGCAAAACAGGCCGAGGGCGGCGCCATCCCCTTCGCCACGACGGACGCCGCGACGGGGCGGGTGATCGGCAGCACGCGCTACCACAACGTGGAGCCGCTGCACCGGCGCGTGGAGATCGGCTACACGTGGATCGGCCCGGCCTGGCAGCGCACGCCGGTGAACACCGAGGCCAAGTACCTGATGCTGCGCCATGCCTTCGAGACGCTCGATTGCATCCGCGTGGAGCTGCGCACCGACGCGCAGAACCAGCGCTCGCGGAGCGCCATCCTCCGCATCGGCGCGAAGGAGGAGGGCACGCTGCGGCGCCACCTGCGCACCGACTCGGGCCGCTTCCGCGACACCGTCTACTTCAGCATCCTGGACGATGAATGGCCCGAGGTGAAGCAGCGCCTGGAAGCGAAGCTCGCCCGCCCCTGGACTCCCTCCGCCGCATGAAGCCGATGCCGTTCCGCCCGCGCGCCTCGCTCCTCCTCGCCGCCGCGCTCGCGGCGTGCACCCCGGCCGCCGCGCGCACGCCGCCGACCGCGCAGGTGCCCGCGCCCGCCGCCACGCCGGCGTCGGCTGGGACGGCGCTGGCGGCATCGCTCGATTCGATCTTCGCCGACACGCTGTTCGCCGGCGCCAACTGGGGCGTGGAGATCAAGTCGCTGCAGAGCGGCCGCGTGCTGTATCAGCACAACGAGGGGAAGCTGTTCGTGCCCGCCAGCAACATGAAGCTGGTGACGGGGAACGTGGCGCTGGAGACGCTGGGGCCCGATTTCGTCTACCGCACCCCCGTGGTCGCGGCGGGTGCGATCGTGAACGGCGAGCTGCGCGGCGACCTGGTGATTGTCGGCAGTGGCGATCCCACGATCGCGGCCGACTTCCACGCCGGCGACGCGCGCGCCGTCTTCCGCGCCTGGGCCGACTCGCTGCGCGCGCACGGTGTCCGCCGCATCGCCGGCCGCATCGTGGGCGACGACGACGTGTTCGACGACGTGCCGCTGGGCCGCGGCTGGGCGTGGGACGACTTGGCCGACTACTACTCGGCCGAAATCGGGGGGCTGCAGTACAACCTGGGTGTCGTCGGAATCACGGCTGCGGGTGGGAGCGGAGTCGGTGAACGGCCGCGCCTCACCATGGACCCGCAAACGGCGTACGTGCGCGTGACGAACAGCGCGCGCACCTCCGCCTCCGGCACGGCCGAGCAGATCGCCGTGACGCGCGCCGACACCGGCAACACCTTCATCGTCTCGGGCCAGATCCCCGCCGACACCGCAACCGTCCGCAACGACATGGCAGTGCGCAACAACACCGCCTACTTCGCCACCGTGCTGCGCGAAACGCTGATCGCTCAAGGGATCGCGGTGGGCGGCGCGGCGGTGGACCAGGACGAGCTCGGCCCGGCCGCCCGGCCGGCCGCTCGCGACACGCTGTTCGTGCAAACTTCTCCGCCGCTGCGCGAGATCCTGCCGGGCTTCCTGAAGCCCAGCCAGAACCAGATCGGCGAGCTCCTGCTGAAGACGATGGGCCGCGTCCTGCGCGGGCAGGGCACGGCCCGGGCGGGGATCGCCGTGGTGGACAGCGCGGCGCGCGCGTGGGGCCTGCCGCCGCGCAAGCTCGCGCAGGCCGACGGCAGCGGGCTATCGCGCTACAACCTCGTGGCGCCGCAGTTCCTGATCACGCTGCTGGAGCACATGCGCCAGAGCCCGAACTACCAGACCTTCTACGCGGCACTTCCCATTGCGGGCGTGGACGGCACCCTGGCGGGGCGGATGAAGAACACCCCGCTCCACGGCAACGTCCACGCGAAGACCGGCACCGTCAGCAACGTCCGCTCGCTCTCCGGCTACATGACCACCGCCTCGGGCGAGCCCATCGTCTTCAGCATCATCGTCAACCACCACACCCTCACCTCGCGAGACGCCGACCGGCTGGCCGAGGCGGCGCTGGGGCTAGTGTATCTGCGTTAACCGCAGCCAACGGGTTGCACCATAAGGTAACCGCCGAGTAATCGCCAACCGCATCGGCATCAATTGATTCGCGGCAGCGTCGAGGTTGGCTTGTCAGCCAAATGCCATCAGGCCGTGGTTAGTAAATTGGGTGCTTGCGATTGTGTGAAAATTCGAAGGTGTGGAAAGCGCACCGGCACCGGAACAATGACAGAACTGCCGATAGGGACATCACCTTCCTGCCGCGCAAATCGACTCATCTAACCTGTTCTCGCTCGCCTGCTGGTATCATTTAGACTAGGTGTCCTACAAAATCCTTGCAATTTGTAAGTGCACAATTAGACTAAAACGCATAGTCCGGTTCCCGCCAATCATCCCATCCCAAGCGAGTTCAACTATGAAAAACTGGATTGCGCTCATGGTAGCTGTGTGCAGCACAACAAGTGGGTGCAGTTTGTTCAGAGGCGCTCCGCCCCCAAACAAACCCATTCCACAATCTGGAATCGTTGTAACTTTCAAACGGGGAGACAGAGACGTGGTCTTAGACCCACGTCGTCCGGGCAAAGCTCCTGGGGTAAGTGAGCACACCATAATTGAAGTTGTGGACAAGACCAATGGGCATCCGATACCAAACGTGCGGGTGAGTGTGTCGCGGGATCCGATGCTCGGTGGGTTGGAGACGCGGGGACTACCTGCCACTTCGCCTGATCCTGCGATCAATGGCCATTCATTTAGGGCCGGTGAAATCCAACCACCTGGAATTCCCCACCGTCGATTTATCGTCCTTTCAGTCCAAGGCAACACTGCTTCCGACACCGCAACATATTACCTTCGATACATTGATAGGTGGCGATGGTGGAATGGATTAACATCGCCGATCCTGTACCGGGCGCAAGGTAGCGTCAGCAAGTTTGGTGTGGATGATTTTGCACCTTCCTTGGCTTTTGGCCCACGATGGTTCACCGGAGGAGGTACCAATGACTATATTGGATTCAACGCACTTGTGACGGTATATCGCATAGCTGCTGACGAACCAGATCAAGATCGTCCCTACTCACTCGGCGTGGGGGGCGTTATCGATATCCGTGGGATTCTGCAGGTGGGGGCAAACTATCAAGCTAAGGATGAGAAGACGTACCTCATTTTTGGAGTTAGGCCCGAGGTGTGGAAATTCTGACATGTCGTGCGATCGACATCTAAGTTCGTGTTCGTATTACTTGTTTCCGGGAACACGGCTTGCGTTTCCATACGGCTTGACAACGCCACATACGAGGGTTGTGCTGTGTGGATGGGTTTGATTTTCCTGGCTGACGGAGATGATTATGGCGTTGGGTGAAGATCTTGTGGCGAGGTCGGACGCCGGAGCGCCGGCCGAGAGCAGTTGGGCCGACGTGCGGGGGTGGCGGGTGATCGCGGGGGACGGGACGCTGCTGGGGCAGGTGGCCGACGTGCTGGTGGAGCGGGGTGGCGGCAAGCCGGCGTTCCTGCAGATCGCGCTGGAGCCCGCCGTGGTCCGCGCCGCCGGTGGCCGCCGCGTCCACGCGCCGTTCGACGCGGCGCGGGTGGACCCCGACGCCCGCACCGTGTTCCTCGACGGCGTCAGCGGCGAGCAGGCGCGCGAGCTGCCCACCGAGCCGGACGGAGCGCCGTTCGTCACCGGCCCGTTCGCACGCCGGGCGCCCGTGGACGAGGTGAAGACCACTCACGCGCCGGCCGACGACGACCGGCCGCGTGCCACCGGTGCGGATGCCGGCGGGCGCGTGGTGGGCGAGGAGCGGATCACGCTCAGCGAGGAAGAGCTGGTGGTGGGCACGCGCACCGTGTCGGCGGGCGAGGTGCGGGTGGAGAAACGGGTGGAGACGGAGCAGGTGCGCCAGTCCGTCCCCGTCACCCGCGACGACGTGTCGGTGGAGCGCCGTCCGCTGGCGCCCGGCGCCAGCCTGGAGCGCTGGGAAGACGAGGAAGGGCTCCACATCCCGCTGGTGGAGGAAGAGCTGGTGATCGAGAAGCGCCTGGTCGCGCGCGAAGAGCTGCTGATCCGCAAGCGCCGCGTGACCGAGGAGCAGATCGTGGAGGAAACCCTGCGGAAGGAGCGCGCGGAGGTGGTGGAGCCCGACGACCCTATGTCGTCGAACCGCTGATCCGCGATGCGGGAGCCGGAAACAATGCGGCCCGGGTGATTCGTTTGACCGGGCCGCTTGTTCATGCGGGTGCTGCTGGAGCCACGACGGATCAATCGCCGGGCACCAGGTCCATGGCGCTTTCCAGCATCTCTCGCAACGCCGTCGCGGTGCCCGTGATCCCGCGCGCCGGCTCAAGCGCGGCGCGGGTCCTCAGCAGCACCGTAGCGACGTGAACGGGGTCACCGGCGGCCAAGAAGCGTTGCGCCTCGGCGGCACCGCCCAGCACGCGCGCCTGGATCTCGCTCGGCAGGTCGGTAGCCGAGGCGGCGGTGAGCCGGATACCGGTGAGGACCCGTAACAGCTCACCCGTGCCAGCCGGGACCGCGGCCGCCTGGCTCACGGTCACCTGGTTGCCGTTCCCACCCACGACCGGACCGTGCACGTTCATCGTGCCGTCGCCGCTGTTGTGCACCAGCACACCTTCGTCGATCGCCATCGAAGGCTCCTTGCCCTGTGGGTTAGCGGCCCGTGACGGCCTTGACCAGGTTCCCGGCTCCGCCCACGACGTTCCCCATCACGTTCAGGACGCCGCCGGTGTTGATGACCTGCGTGGTCATGTTCACGCTCTGCTGGAATCTCTCGATCTCCGCGACCGAGATCCCGTGCGCCTGGAAGACTTCCTCGACTCCCTCCAGGATCAGCGACACGGTGCACTTGAAGTACGCGAGCACGTCGTCGGTGTTGAAGGTGCCGAGGTTGTCGCCCGCGTGGAACCGTCGCCGCAGCGCCATGCCGAGCGAGTCACCGGCGCTCAGGTGTCGCAGAACGTCGCGGTATTGCCAAAGCAGGTAGGGGATGACGAAGAAGATGACGCCGATACCGAACGTGAAGCTTCCCACGAAGAACACCAGCCCCATCGCCACCAGCACGGCCCACAGCAGCTGGCGCACCGAGAGCCGCGGCAGCATGTAGGCATCGACTGACACGTACAGGTAGTCGCCATAGCTGCGGAAAGTGGCGAACACACCCATGTGCGTGCGGCGCCGTGTCTCGCTGGTCACCACCAGGTACCGGCGCGGGAGCTCGCCGCCGGTGCCCGCGTCCTGGTAGTCTACAACCTCTACTTCGGCCCCCGGAATGCTCTTGCCCCGCAGCCGCCCGTATACAGTGCCGTACAGCGCCGAAACCACCACCTGGAGCTTGTCGCGGGGTACTGCGTGGGTCAACGCGATCGCAAACGGTTCCAGCGGGGTGCCGGCCGCTTCGAGTGGGTCGGAGCGGTCCATGAACCCTCGGTTGAACGTCCGTTGAACGGGAGCGGGCAGCGCGCGAACGGACTCCGCACCCGGCGCCATCGTATGGGCAGGGGTCTCCACGATGGTCGTGCTCATTATGGTCCTCCGAATCGAAGAGGGAGAGGAGCGAATAATACCGTAGCCGCCGCCGGTGAGTCGGTGCAGCGGCGACTCGTCATAGAAGGACGCGGGAAAGGGTTTTCACCGGACCCGTGGCGAAGAAGAACGAGAAAGAACGAGAAGGGGCGGCCAAAACCTGGCCGCCCCCGGTACGCCGCGCCGGTAGCTCTCTGCTACCCTTCCTTCGCCTCGTACTCGTCCTTCAGCCGGTTGACCACGCTCGGGTCTGCCAGCGTTGTCGTATCCCCCAGTGCCCGCCCTTCGGCGATGTCCTTGAGCAGGCGGCGCATGATCTTGCCTGAGCGCGTCTTGGGGAGGTCGCCCGCGAAGAGGATCGCGTCCGGTCGCGCGATGGCGCCGATCTTCTTCACCACGTGGTCGCTCAGCTCCTTCTTGAGCGCGTCGGTGGGCTCCTGGCCCTCCTTGAGCGTCACGAACACGGCCACGGCCTGGCCCTTCATCTCGTGCGCCTTGCCCACCGCCGCGGCTTCCGCCACGGCGGGGTGGTCGACCAGCGCTGATTCGACCTCCATGGTGCCGATGCGGTGGCCGGCCACGTTCAGCACGTCGTCGATGCGGCCGATGATCCAGTAGTAGCCCCGGCCGTCGCGCTTGGCGCCGTCACCGGGAAAGTAGACGCTCTCGCCCGGCTGCGCGTCGTCACCGGCGCTCACCGTCTTCCCCTGCCACTTGGTCCAGTAGGTCTCCTGGTAGCGCTCGGGGTCCCCCCAGATGCCGCGCAGCATGCTGGGCCAGGGCCCGCGGATGGCCAGGAACCCGCCGCCCTCGGGCACCACCTGCCCGTCCAGCGTCAGGATCTCGGCGCGGATGCCGGGGAACGGCGTGGTGGCCGACCCGGGCACCGTTTCGGTCACGCCGGGGAGGGGGGTGATCAGGATCGCCCCCGTCTCGGTCTGCCACCACGTGTCCACGATCGGGCAGCGCCCGCCGCCGATGGTGCGGTTGTACCAGATCCACGCCTCGGGGTTGATCGGCTCCCCCACCGTGCCCAGCAGGCGCAGGCTCGACAGGTCGTGCTTCTCCGGGTGCTCCGCGCCCCACTTCATGAACGCCCGGATCGCCGTGGGCGCGGTGTAGAAGATGGTGACGCGGTAGTCCTCCACGATCTTCCAGAAACGGTCGCGCTCGGGCCAGTCGGGGGCGCCCTCGTACATCAGCACCGTGGCGCCGTTGGCCAGCGGGCCGTAGACGATGTACGAGTGCCCGG